>JABLTN010135818.1_pt1 | contig 57564 bp, 43 predicted proteins | sample 7160141 | NCBI WGS metagenome assembly JABLTN01 (sample SAMN14651226, study PRJNA627086) | human gut metagenome | isolation source: feces | host: Homo sapiens | reverse complement strand
GTACTGCGCAAATATCGTTGCGTAGTGACGGGGGACGAGGGGACTGTAACCAGTGCAGCTGCAGGTCTGACGGGAGTGAAAACGGTAGAAATAACAGAGCAGCCGGAAGACCAGACAGGAGAGAGGGGAAGTACGGTTGAGTTTCATGTCAAGGCGACAGGAACAGATGTGAAATATCAGTGGCAGTGCAGTTATGACGGGCAAGATTGGATCAATACAGATCTGCCGGGATATGATACAGATACTTTGCAGGTGACGGTCAACGATGATAGCTTGAAGTGTAAATATCGTTGCGTAATTTCAAACGACTATGAGGAGAAGACCTCGGATGTGGTGGGATTGACTCAAATAGAAGTGATTCCGGGTATTTCACTAACGATTTCTGGAAATGATCATGTCGCAGATGGTCAGAGTTTTACATTGCAGGCTGTTACGGACAACGCGGTATCGATTCAGTGGCAGACTTCCACTGATGGCTCTAATTTTGAAGATATATCTGGCGAAACGGGAGAGTCCTTTACTTATACGAATTCCCCTGCTCCATCTGAGAATCAGACAGTATATTACAGAGCGGTTGCTACCAGTTCGACCGGCAACACGGCTGTTTCCAATGTAATTGAAGTTCTGCTTCTTTCTGAGGATGAGCTTCCGATTCGGCCGCAGAGTAATTCAGTGGAAAGTAAAGTGGCAGAAAATCCTGAGTCGGAGACAGTTTCAGAAACTCAGGCTGCGGGGACAGGAGCGCCTGATTCAGAAACAGCGGACAAGGTGGAAGACAAGAGTGTCAGCGGTGTAGAAAATAATGGCACTGGATTGACGGAAGACTTCACCTCGGAGAACAATACAGAGAAGCAGACGGAGAAAGAGAAAGGCTCGGAGCCAGAGGCCGAATCTGAGACACAGGATATGACAGCAGATGTCTCGGCAGAAGCACAGTAACGATCAGCAATTGTTATGAGGGAGTGGGTCCATTGAAAAGGCAGAAGATGCATAACATATATCGTAGATTTGGAGTTGCAGTCATGGCTGCGTCCTTGCTTCCGACAGTTCCGGTGCGCGCGGCACAGGAAGGCGCGTTGACATCTGTAGTGGAGGCGGCTTCGGAAGAGGACGAAGATGAGGTCGTAGAAACAGACAGGAATTCCGAAAATGGCGGGAATGCCGAAAACAGTGGGAATGCTGCAGACGGCGAGAATTTCGCAGATGACAAGGAGGAAGCTGCGAAGACGCAGCCGGATGCAGAGTCAGAATCCGAGATGAACGAAGATTCCACCGACTCTTATACCGAAGGCACCTTGGATCCGGAGGTGATCGATTCGGATGCGGACCGCACGGAAGAGGATTGTGACCAGGCCTACGAGGAGTACCTGAGCTCGCTGTTCCAGACTGGGGACGGAGCATCGGTGTATTCGTTTGGCGATGGAACCTATAGCCGTAAGAACAGCCTGCCGGAGAGGGAGCGGGCTGTCTATGATGAGATCGCGAAGGCGCTGCCGGGTCTTGCCGGCGGAGCGCGGGAGGATGCGAATTTCCAGATTCCGATCTCTGCTCTGGTGGATGGTTATACGGATGGACAGATGTTCACCTGGGAGGAGCTTGGGGTTACTTTGTCAGGCGGCACTGTGACGGAGGCGGATGCGCAAAAGGGCGCAGAGGCACTGAAGGCGAAGGTCAGTGTGGATTATGCGCTGGTTCGTGATGCGCTTATGGCGGATTTCCCGTATGAGACCTACTGGACGGACGGAGGAATCGCTTACGGAAGCTTCAGCTATTGGTATAACCAGACTGGAATGAAGTTTTCCAAGGACAGCATTCCGGTTTCGCTGCGGGTGGAGTATAAGTTCCGCGGGAAAGATCCGTATACGATTGATGTGGCGAAAACCGGGGCCGGACAGAAGGCGGCGGACAAGGCAAGGAGTATTGTCAAGGCGGCAGGTGACCGGTCGGATTACGGGAAGCTGAAGTACTATCTGAATGAGATCTGTGATCTTGTGGATTATAACGATGCGGCCGCGTCGTCCGGCAGTCCGTCGGAGACCGATGACCGCGGTCCGTGGAATCTTCTGTATGTGTTTGATGGGGATTCGGAGACCAAGGTTGTCTGCGAGGGCTACGCGGAGGCATTTCAGTACCTGTGTGAGCTGACAACGTTTTCGAGCGAGAAGATTGAGATCGCATCGGTGACCGGTCAGATGAACGGCGGCGGACACAAGTGGAATCTGGCACACATGGAGGATGGGAAGAACTATCTGATCGATGTGACGAATTGCGATGAGGGCGCTGCCGGGTATCCGGATCGTCTTTTTCTGGCTGGCTGCGCGGATTATACGGATGCATCGCATGCTTTTACGGTGAATGGAATTTCCTATGGTTATGACGCAGACACGAGGGAGCTGTTCTCGGAGGAGGAGCTGAAGCTTTCGGATACGGATTACTCCGGGAAGGAGAAGGATGCGATCAGCCTCTGCGCAAATCGTCTGAGCCTTACGGGCAGCATCGGTGTTCAGTATTACATCGAGATGCCGGAGGAGGTGCAGCAGAATCCGGACACTTTTGTTTGCTTCGAGGTGGACGGGAGAGAGCAGAAGAAGGCGGCTTCTTCCGGGGAGAAGATGACGCTGACCTATCCTTCGACGGGGCAAAATGTGACGGTATACGAGTATACCTGCGAGGTGGCTGCCAGTCAGATGACCTCGGACATCCACGCCTCTGTGGTGCAGGCGGATGCGGAGACAACGCAGCTTCGCACCTATTCCGTGAAGCAGTATGCGGACAACCGCCTCTCGCAGTCCGGGATTTCCGATGAGGAGAAGGCGCTTCTGCAGGCGTTGGAGAATTATGGTGCGTATGCGCAGGTTTATTTTAACCGGAATACGGACAAACCGGCGAACGCAGGACTTTCGGATACCGATGTCTCTTCGATTGCAGCGGGGGACATTCAGAGCTATGTCAAAACAACTGCCGGCAGCATGCCGGGGCTTTCTTATTACGGCAGCAGTCTGGTTCTGCGGTCGCAGACCCTTCTTCGCCATTATTTCCGTCTGGAGGATGGGCATGACATCGGCGAATACACGTTCCGGAATGAGACGAGCGGCGTGCTTTTGCAGCCTGTGAAGACCGGCTCGAAGAATTTGTTTTATGTTGAGATTTCGGACCGGAAGGCGAACGAGCTGAATACGGCTTATACGGTTTCGGTTCAGCAGAATGCAGAGGGAACCTCCGACTGGAAGCTTTCCTACAGCGCGATGAGCTATGCATACGACACGCTGAAGGGAGAGGGGGAACCGGAATCCCTGCAGAATCTGATGCGTGCGCTGGTGATTTACAGCGATAAGGCCGAGCGTTATTTTGACGGGAGCAGCACGATCAGCCATGCGACAACGGGTGAAAACAAGCTGTCCGGCGTTCCGGGCGATTTTTATGACATGAAGCTTGCTTCTGCGGGCACGGTGGCTCGCTGGGAGAGCTCGCTGCCGCAGTATGTTTCGGTGAGCGAGGAGGGAAGGGTCCGTTTTTTGAAGGAGGGGGCTTCCTGGATCAAGGCCTACGATGCGGATGGGAATGTTTTGCAGACCTGCCTTGCCTGCGTTGTGGGAGAGGACATTCCGAAGGGCGTGGATTTCTTCGTGATTCCGCAGCTGTACGGAGAGGCCGGCGGCGGTCAGAACGAAGAGCCGGAGGTTGGCAACAGCTCGGATGTTCTGCGTGATACGGTTGCGAAGATGAAGAGTTCGGGAATCTCGGTGTTGTTCCTTCCGCAGGGTAATTATCGTATTTACCCTACCGTCAGCCTTCCGATGTTCGGTGGGATGACGCTGATCATGCAGGACGGGGCAAAGCTTCACGGAATCGGTTCGGCGGAGAAGAATTATAACCTCATCTGCATTCGCGACGTCAGCAATGTGAAGGTGATCGGCGGCTGGATTGAGGGAGATCTTCAGAGACGCACGACGTCCGACACGGGCGGCGAGGGCGGAATGGGCATTGGCATTTACAGCTCTGACAACGTCGAGATCCGGAATGTGAAGGTGTCCCACTGCTGGGGAGATGGAATTTATGTCGGAGAGACTCCGAATAAGGTTCCTTCCACCAATGTTGTGATTTCGAACTGCGTCTCCTCGGAAAATCTGCGGAACAACATGTCGATTGTCAGCGCAAACCAGGTGAGGGTGGAGGCGAGCAGCTTCACGGATACGCCCTCCAATGGAAAAGCTCCGATGATGGGTATCGATATTGAGCCGAATGATGCAGGAACGTGCAGGAAGATCACGATTTCGAATTGTACCTTCCGGAACAACAGGCAGGCTGGAATCGGGATCATCACCCAGAATGCGGCCGCTCTTGCGGACGAGATCACCATTGACCATTGCAATCTGGAGGATTCGTTCTGGAACTATTCCGGAACCAATGTAACGCTGAAGGGCACGTCGGTTGGCGGCGAGGCCAACCTGCGCCGCGTGGTATCGGTTGAGGACGGGACGGTCTTCAATGAGGGCACCGAGGCGGAGGACGTTCTGGTGGCCGAGCTGAATCCGGCCGTTGCCGGAACCGGCTCCTCCTATAATTCGGACGGCAGCATGTCTGCAAGCGTGGCCGAGGACGCGGATGCCCTGTATGAAAAGGTCCTTCGCCTGAAGCGGACGACAACCGGCTCGAAGGAGGGCGGAGGAAGATCGTATTCTCTCAGTCAGCTGAAGACGGCGGACGGACAGAATCTCCTGGAGGCCGGAAAGAAATACCGCTTTGTCTATTCCGTGAAAGGCTCCGGCGAATGGGGCATTCAAACCTCCCAGACCGGCTGGTACGGCTGCCTCCCGGAGAGCACCGATTTCAAGGTCGGAGCGGTCTCCTATATGGCAGGATCCGGAAGCCCCTGCAGCCTGAGGATCACAGGGAAGAGCCTGACAAGCGGGATGTGGCTGGACCTTGAGTGGCTGCGAATTTATGAAGTGAAGTGAAGTTGGTCGCGGCGAAGCGTAGCGGAGTGGCGAAGTTGGTCGGAGTTGGTTGTAGATTGCAGCGGAGTTGGTCGCGGCGAAGCGGAGCGGAGTGGCGAAGTTGGTCGGAGTTGATTGTAGATTGCAGCAGAGCGAAGTGAAGCGGAGTTGATCGCAGTTGATTGTAGATTGCAGCGAAGCGAAGCGAAGTGGAGTTGATCGCAGTTATTGCAGATTGCAGCGGAGCGAAGTGAAGCGGAGCTGATCGCAGTTGATTGCAGATTGCAGCGGAGCGAAGCGAAGTGGAGTTGATCGCAGTTGATTGTAGATTGCAGCGGAGCGAAGCGAGGCGGAGTTGATCGCAGTTGATTGCAGCGAAGTTGGTCGCAGCGAAGCGTTTGCGAGGAGAGGCCCTGTAAATGAAGGAACGGAACAAGAGAAATACGGCGTCAGATGGCCGGGAGACCGGACGAAGACCGGGTTCCCGGGAGGAAGGTTCCCGGGAGGAAGGTTCCCGGGAGAAAGGTTTCCGGGAAGGACGTTCCGGTTTTCGGAAGGGAAGCCATCGGGAGGAAGGCTTCCGGAAGGGGACGGAGTGGAAGATGCCTGCCCTTCCGGTATTACTTCTTGCAGCAGCGGTTCTTGTGGTGATTTTGGTAGCGGTTCTTTGGAATCGAAGTAGCACACCGGAGACCATCCAGGAGGAAGAAATCTGGTCGGAGACCATTCCGGGAGATGGGAGCTCATCGGAGGATGCCTTAAAGGAGAGTGCTTCGGAGGGGACGGCTTCATCAGCAGTAGCGGTAAAGGGGACGACCTCAAAGGAGACGGCGGAAGGCTGGGAGAAGATTCCGGAAGACCGGAAAGCGGAGAATAAGTTTTCTGGCGAGAGTGACAGTGACGCGGAGAGTGTAGGACTTCCGATCATGACCGGAGAAAGTGCGGCAGCGAGTAAGAAGGCTGGTGCTGATAATTCCGCGGGCGCTGGGAGTGCCGGAAATGCTTCGCCGGTTGGGAATGGTTTGACCGCCGGGAATGGTTTGGCTGCCGGAAATACTGCGGCTGCTGGGAGTGGTTTGGTCGCCGGAAATGCTTCATCGGTTGAAAATACCGGGGGTACTGGAAATACTGTGGCTTCTGGAAGCACCGGAGCTGGTAGTACAGGAGTTACCGGGGGCTCCGGAAGCACTTCGGGTACGGGCACTCCGGGAACGACAGTACAACCGGGAGAGAACAAGAATCCTGTCCGTGAGCCGGGAAATGTGGTTGTGGAAGAAGGCGGAAATGTGTCCTTTCATCAGCGTGATTCGGAGAGTGTAGAGCTTCCCTTTGATTTTGTTGATGAATGATATATGGGTTTTAGTCGTGATCAGGAGAATCGGAGCGTGAAAATGCTGTGGTTCTCCTGAATGTATATAGATCGGAAACCTTGAACGGATCGAGGTCGTAGAGAACCGGCTTCCGATGGGAAAGGATGCATCTTTACTGGTCTTGTTGCGATAGGATGCATCTTTATTTGACAGAACATTCTGCCAGAGATTACTTTTCAGCGATGGAGTAATCTTGATTCGGAAGAATATTCGGGCAGGGATTACTTTTCGGTGATGGAGTAATCCTGATTTGGAAGAATATTCGTAAAGGGATTACTTTTCGGTGATGGAGTAATCCTGATTTGAAAGAATATTCTGGCAGGGATTACTTTATGGTGATGGAAAGCATCTTTATTCGGCAGAATCTTCAGCTAGGGATTATTTTCGTTGGAGAAAAGCATCTCAATTCGAAAGAATGCTCATACAAGGATGCTTTTGTGGTAGAAAAATAATCCCTCAGAGAGCCTGAAGCATTTTCAGGATGCATGCAGGTGTAAGGACTTGATCAGGGGTACAATTCATCAGATGAGATTCATTGATGCAGGACAGCAGCATTTTTCTCCATAATGGTAGATAGTAGTAATTCACTACATTCGCTGCCACGAGGAGGACTACCATGAATCACGTGTATTGTTTATAACGAAAATAAAAGGCTGGGGATGTTTACCCACAATCATGCCCGAAGCCTCAAATAAAAGAAATGGAATGCGAGAAAAATGAACTTATCTAAAATACACCACATTGCAATCATCGTATCGGATTATGAAGCCGCTAAGGATTTTTATGTGAACAGGCTGGGATTCTCCGTCATTCGGGAAAACTACCGCCCAGAGCGCAAGGACTGGAAACTGGATCTTCGCGTCAATGAACTTACGGAGCTGGAGATTTTTGCGAAGGAAAACCCGCCGAAGCGTGTGAACCGCCCGGAGGCCTGTGGTTTGCGCCATCTTGCGTTCTGTGTTGATAGCGTGGAGCGGACAGTGAAAGAACTGGCGAAGGTCGGAATTGAATGTGAACCGGTACGTGTGGATGATTATACTGGCAAGAAGATGACTTTCTTCCAGGACCCGGATGGACTGCCGCTGGAACTGCATGAATAAAGATGAAAAGTCTGTGCTGGCTACGCGAAAGGAGCAGGAGAAAGCTGTTTGAAGGGCCGGATTATCGGTACTCATGCCATCATCCTCCTTTGCCAAAAAATAAGAGCCCTGCCGTAGCAAGGCTCTCATTAAGCGTTTTTGTTCGATTCAAAGAATCTATTCGGCTTGTGATTGTTAAGTGTCCTTACGGAGAATATCAAGATATTCGGTATAAGAAAAAATCTTCGCTTTTCCAGATTTGTCTGTTTGCTCCAAGATTCCATCATCGACCAAAATGGAGACTACCTTCGACACAGTATTGTACGACATTTCAAGAGCCGTAGCGGTTTTCTGAATATCAATGATAGGATTGGATTCCAAATAGGCAAACACTTTAAGAACGCTGGTACGCTGCCTCTTTGTGAGAGCATCAAATAATTTTGTGCTTTTATCGTGTAATGCAGTAAGGCGGTCAATTGTATGGATTGCATCTTCCGCAGAATCTGCAAAAGCCTGAAGGAAAAAAGAAATCCATTGCTCATAGTCACCAGTACGCCGTACTTGTGTCATGCGGTCATAGTATTCGATACGATTCATCTTGAGGTAATAAGAAATATAAAGTGCTGGCGTGGACAGAATGCCTTTTTCCATTAGGAAAAGAGTGATAAGGAGTCGTCCAACACGTCCATTACCATCAAGAAAGGGGTGTGTGGTTTCAAACTGATAGTGAATTAGAGCGGCCTGGATCAAAGGGTCGAGGGTGTCATCGCTATTGATATATTTTTCAAGATCAGACATGGCGGTTAACATGTCATCTGGGTTTGGTGGAATATAACGGGCATTCCTAAGTGTGCTTCCTTGACCACCAATCCAGTTTTGCGAATAGCGGAATTCACCAGGATTCTTTTCTTGCCCGCGCGCACTTTCCAGAAGAACTGCGTGAGTTTCTTTGATTAGACGATTGCACAGAGGGAGTGCTTTTAGCCGTTCAAGAGAAAATTCCGTCGCACGAATATAGTTGACGACATCAGAAACATCTCGATTTGTGTTGTCTTCTATAAGGGGATTCAAGATATCCTCAAGGGTACACTGTGTACCTTCAATCTGTGAGGAAAGAAGGGCTTCTTTACGGACATACATGGAAACGAAAAGCCCCATGTTTGGTATACGGGAAGACAACCCTTCAAGTGTTGCTATTTTCTTGTTTGCATCAATAAGTTTCGTGAGAAGCTCACCAGACACCTCAATAGGAGGATTCGGTGGAAGCGGAGCCGGTCGAAAAGATTCATAAGCCATTTCGCCTGACAGATTACTCACGAGTGTACCAGCTCGTTTTGTCATGATTGTTTTCTTTCCTCCGAAAAACGGAAATTGAAATTTCTGAGGCCATTTTAGCATAGAAATTTCAGAAAATCGACTTATTGTGAAAATACAAAGCGGAATAAATTTCAGAAAAACGAATTTTTGTGCAATTTCTCAAGCAAAATCACCATAGAAATCAGGGCATCACCGTTGAGATCGGCGGCGATACCCCAAAGCTCTCCAAAGCACTGGAAAGTGTAAACAAGTCAATCAAGGGGACGCAGTCCGGACTGACGGATGCATTTTCAGGATGCACGAGAAAGAGTATAATGTTTATAACGCCGCATATAGTTTGTCGCGGTAATAACGCAGGAAGCATTGAAAAAAAGCAATGACAGAGGATAAATCACAGGAACGAAAAAGACCATACAAACCAAGGAAGTCCGGGGCCGGTCGAAAGCCGTTGAAACCGGACTACGATGCAGTGGCTATTTTGCAGGAACAGATGAAGGCGGCGGTGGCTCTCTACGCAAATCATTCTCTTCAGGCAATTGCAGAGGAGCTGTCCCTCAATCCCATCAAGGTGCGAAAGCTTCTGATTACGGCAGGTGTTTATGAATCTGAAATTGCAGATGCAGTCAATGCTGCTTTTGCGGAAAAGCGTGACATGCCATATAAAGAGGCATTGTTGGCGGTGGTCGCAGAATTGAATCTGTCGAAGGCATCAGTGACTTCTTATTTGCCGTATAAGAAAGGCGTGTATTTCAGGGAAAATTGTGACCGGGAGCAGATCAGCGTAGGAGCAGAGCGGGTTCGTCGAATGCGGCAGAGGAAGAAAGCAGTGAAGGCGCTGCAGAGCAGTCACGATGAACAGCTGCTTTGGCAGTGCGTGGTTGTTTTTCAGGGATACCGGTTCAAGACGATATCTGGTTTGCCGTTTTCCTATAAGATCAAAACCGGGCGAAATGGTGAATTGACGAAGGAACTGTGGATTGATCGCCGGGAAGGAAGCAAGAGCCTGACGTGGAGTTCGGTGCTGCTGGCCTTTGAAAAGACAGAAGGCAAGCCCATGGTAGAACGCCCGAAGGCTTTGGGAGATATCCGTGGTGTGTCCTATATTTACGGGATTTTCCGGCGGTTCGGGCTGATAGAGGTTCCTGCGGAAATGAAGGAATAAGCCTGTGTGAGAAGCCGAAAGAGAAAACAAATCAGAATACAATGTAATAACAACGCAAATAAATAGTGTATAATTAGGATGCCTGTAAATATTCAGAAATTAAAAACTGCAAAGGAGGTATCCTATGGAAAGAAAAATCACATTTGCACAATATGGCTGCGGCAAAATGGGGAAGTATCTGATCCGCTACGCCATTGAAAAAGGAGCAGAGCTTGTTGCGGCGTTTGATAGGAACCCTGCCATTCTCGGAAAGGATGCCGCAGAAATTGTTGGAGATGGCTATCCTGCAACGGGAATCACGATTTCGCCGGCAGGCGAGGCGGATGAGCTTCTCGGAAGGCGGAAGCCGGATGTATGCATCATTGCAACAAGAAGTACCGTTGCGGAGCTGGAGGATATTTTTACAATCTGTGCGAAGCATGGGATCAATGCGATCACGACCTGCGAGGAGGCGCTGTACCCGTGGAATTCGTCTCCGGCGCTTACACATAAGCTGGATGAGCTGGCAAAGCAGGGCAACTGCACGTTGACGGGAGTCGGCTACTGCGATCTTGTCTGGGGTACCATGGTGACGAATCTTGCCGGTTCCTCCTTCAAGATCACGAAGATTCTGGGCAGCAGCTGGTATAATGTTGAGGATTATGGAATCGCACTTGCGGAAGGCCATGGCGCAGGCTTTACACCGGAGCGCTTTGAGAAGGAAATCGCTAACATCAACAAGATGCCTTCGGAGGAATTAAGAGAGCTCATTGAAAGCGGTCAGTACGTGCCGTCCTATATGTGGAACCAGAACGGCTGGCTCTGCAGCAAAATGAAGCTGCATGTGATTTCGCAGACGCAGAAATGCTATCCGACCACCCATGAGAAGGATCTGTTCTCGACAACGCTGAACGCTGTGATCAAGGCCGGAGATCCGACCGGCATGCGTGCGGTTGTTACGACGGAGACGGAAGAGGGCATTACTCTGGAAACCGAGTGTGTAGGAAAGGTATTTGCACCGGATGAATTTGACCGGAATGACTGGACCTTCATCGGTGAGCCGGAGACGACGGTTTCCGTAAACCGACCGGCGACGGTGGAAATGACCTGCGCGACCATCGTCAACCGGATCCCGCAGCTGATCGATGCACCTGCTGGATATGTGACGACAGACCAGTACCCGTACAATGAATACTGCGTGCATGATCTGAACACCTATGTGAAAACCAGGTAAGCATGCGCCTGCAAAGGGAGTAAAAAACGACTTCAAAAGCTGCACGCCCGAAAGCACCACCCCGAAAGAGCTACACTGAAAGAGTCACCTCGCCGGAGAGATCTGGCGGGGTGTTTCTGTCAGCATTGCGGCTGCTGTGATAATATAGTAAGAAGATTCTGCAGAAGGAGGATAAGAAGATGAGTGTTACATTAAATCCGGACAAGGAAGTAGTAAATACCATTCGTGAAGGTTTGAAGCGCACCGGCGGGTATTGCCCTTGCCGCCTGCAGCGCACGGAGGAAAATAAGTGCATGTGCAAGGAATTCCGGGATCAGATTGCAGATCCGAATTTTGAGGGATTCTGTCACTGCATGCTTTACTATAAGTCGTTGAAGGATTGAAGCAATGGGGATAAACAGAAGACACAGAGAGAACGTCTATTACGACAGACACGGGAAGATGCATCACAGGAGAAGAATCGGGTCCGAGTACCGGCACCATCATCACCATCACAGGAGATGGAAGAGGGTGCTTCTGATTGTGCTCGCGGTGGTGTTGCTCTGCGGAGCCGGCCTGTTTACGACATGGCGGGTTCTGGACGCGGTTGGCCGGAATGCGCTGTATAAGAGCGCACAGGAAAATGTGCCGACGTTGGCGCAGGCGGCCGCGGCGGAACAGGAGAATACGGCCGAACAGGAGTCATCCTCCAAGGTCTGGAAGGATGGCTGGGTGCGCTATCAGGACAAGGTCTATGAGTATAATGATCAGATCCTGACCTTCCTCGTGATGGGCATTGATGACATGAATTACGCGAGAGCCAAGTCCGGCGGTCAGAGCGGCGGGCAGGCGGACTCTCTGTTTCTTCTCGTCATGAATCCGGAGACGAAGCAGATTTCGGTCGTTGCGATCAACCGCAATACCATGACAAAGATCGATGTTTATGACGCGGACGGAAATTTTGACCATACAGGTGTCGGCCAGATCTGTCTGGCGCATGGCTATGGCGATGGAATGGAGGAGTCCTGTGAGCGGGAGAAGAAGGCCGTTTCGAATCTGCTGTACTCGCTTCCGATTTCCGGCTATGCGGCGATCAATATGGGCGCGGTTCCGATGATCAACGATGCGGTCGGCGGCGTGACGGTTCCGCGGATGACCTATCGGGATGGGAAGATCGAGTACGGGAAGGACCAGACCCTGATGGGACAGGATGCCTATCGCTATGTCACCTCCCGTGGGAATGATTTTGATGCGGCCACGTATCGCCTGGAGAAGCAGAAGGTTTATCTGAAGGCGCTTATGACGAAGATGCTCGCTTCGGTCCAGGCAAACCCGGCATCCATCGTCAATCTGTATCAGTCGGTTTCTCCGTACATGGTGACCGATGTGGATGTGTCGGAGGTGACCTATCTTGCCGGACAGATGGGATCGTATTCCCTGAATCTGGATACCATTTATTCGCTGCAGGGCGAGACGAAAATGGGAGATCAGGGCTTTGAGGAGTTTTACTACGATGAAGCTGCGCTTTACGAGATGATGCTCAAGGTATTCTATCGTGAGGTGCCGGAAGAAGAATACAAGCAGTAGTGTGAAGGAAGAGATAAACTGGAAAAATAAGCTGGAAGAAATAAGCTTGAAAAAGACAAGCGATAAACTGGAAGAAAATATGAGCAATATGAAAGAGGGCCGCGACGGCCTGATCTCCATCATTGTGCCGATGTATCGTGCGGCGGAATATATCGAAGAAACCATAGCCTGCGTGGAGAAGCAGACGTACACGGACTGGGAGCTGATTCTGGTGGACGACTGCGGGCCGGACGAGAGCCTTCCGGTGGCAGCCCGCTGCAGGGAGAACTCTGCGAACCGGGAGAAAATACGGATTGTCCGAAACGAGAGGAATCTTGGGGCGGCAGAAACCAGAAATCATGGTGTCGCAGAGGCAAGGGGACGTTACATCGCTTACCTGGATGCGGATGATCTCTGGCTTCCGACAAAGCTCGAGGAGGAGCTGCTGTTCCTTCGGCAGAAGGAGGCAGCGTTTGTTTTTACCTCCTATGAATTCGGGGATGCGAATGCGAAGGGAACGGGACGCATGGTCCATGTTCCGCAGAAGCTTGATTTTCGCCATGCGCTGAGCCGGACGGTGATTTTCACCTCTACCGTCATGTTCGATACCTGGAAGCTCGATAAGTCTCTGATTCACATGCCGGACATGGCATCAGAGGATACCGCTCTTTGGTGGAGCATTCTGAAAACAGGAATCACGGCATACGGTATGGACCGGGCGCTCACGATTTACCGGAGACCGGCGCAGTCCCTTTCCTCCAACAAGGGGAAGGCGGTGCAAAGGCTCTGGAATCTGCTCTTGGAGGTTGCTGGCTGCAGCCGGTTTACGGCGGTATTTTACCTGATTGGCTGGGCCTTTCATGCAACCATGCGGAGAGTGTGGTTTCGGAAAATATCCGGAAAAGTGGACAGCTGGAATCGCGCAATGGTTCTGTTTTCGGGCCTTCTTGAGATCCTGATGGCATCGCTGTTGTATCTCTATTTCTGGTTCTGGGTGTATTATCCGATTCTGCAGCAGCCGAGGATCAGTCAGGACGGTTATAATTTCGGAAACGGATTAAAGCTGTACAGTAAGGGGCATGTTCTGGTGATCGGAATTTATGTCCTTCTTCTGTATGTGTTCCTGCATGCTCTTCAGGGAAACAAGGTGGGAGAGCATAAGCCGGCCAGTAATTTTCTGAGTCAGACCTTTGCGATGATTCTGGTGAATCTGATCACATATTTTCAGCTGGGCCTGATGCGCAACTGGCTGGTGCCGGTCATGCCAATGCTGGCGCTTACAGCTCTTCAGATCGGAGGATCGCTTCTTGTCAGTTATCTGACCTATTCGATCTACAGGGGGCTTTTTGCGGCAAAGGAGCTTGTCCTTGTCAGCGGAACGCAGGATGTGGATGAGATTCTTGCCAGGTTCAGCAGACGGTCGGATATGTATTACATCTGCCGTGCCGTGAATACCGTGGACAGGAGCGCAGAGGAGATTGAGGAGATTGTGGCCGATTTTGACAACTGTCTTCTCTGGAATCTGAAGGGAAAGGCAAAAGAGCGGATTGTCCGTTTCTGCTATGCGCATGGGATCAAAGTATATGTGCTCCCGGATATTGATGACGTGCTGGTTCGGGGAACGCAGAGACTGCACCAGTTCTCGACTTCAATCTATCTTTTGAATGATGTGCCGCTAGAGCTGGAGCTGCGTATTTTCAAGCGAGCGATCGATATTCTTCTTTCCGTTTTCTTCCTGATTGTTCTGTCTCCCGTGCTTCTTGTGTCGGCGGTGATTGTCGGGAAAAGTCACGGATCGCTTTTCCACACGAGTGTCCGGATTACCAGGAACGGAAAGCAGTTCAAAATGCTGAAGCTCCGTACCGTGGATCATGTGGCAGAGGATGGCAGTCTTATTTACATACCCGGCGGAAGATTTCTTCGGGAGACGCATCTGGATGAGCTGCCTCAGCTTGTAAATATCCTTCGCGGAGAGATGAGCTTTATCGGGCCAAGACCTGACCGGAAAGAAATTTATGAAGAGCGCTGCGGGAAAAATCCCCTGTACGCCTGCCGGACAAAGGTGAGGGCCGGTATGATCGGCTATGCGCAGGTGTATGGCAAGTACAACAGCTCCGAAGAGGAGCGCTTAAATCTGGACCTGGAGTACATACAGAACTACAGCCTGTGGCAGGATATTCAGCTGTTCTTCCTGGGTCTTAAGTTTATTGTGGGTGCAGATAGTGACGAAGAGTAGAGCTGCGCAGAATGTGATTGCGGTTCACACCAGTGTATCCTGCATAAGCGCGGTTCACACCAGTGTATCCTGCATAAGTGTGGTTCACACCAGCGTATCTCCATTGTCCCGCAGCCACTTTTTCCAGGTGCGGTAGTCCTGCATAAGTGCGGTTCACACAAGCGTATCCCCATTGTCCCGCAGCCACTTTTTCCAGGTGCGATAGTCCGGCAGGATCCGTTCGACTTCGGCCCAGAAGGTGGGGCTGTGGTCCATATGAACGAGATGGCACAGCTCATGAACGACGACGTAGTCAAGACATTCCGGCGCGGTCAGATACAGCTTCCAGTTGAAGGAAAGCGTGCCGCGAGAGGAGCAGCTGCCCCAGCGGGTTTTCTGGGCGCGGATGGAAATGCGTGTGATGGGACGGTGCGAGGGTGGCAGCATCGGTTCATAGTAAGCAATGCGATCCAGAAGAATGGGACGAAGCCGTTTGACCGATTCCTTTTGGATTGCGTTTTTTTCTTCGTCAGAAAGGTGCGGCGTTCTGGCTTCCCGCTCCTTTCTTTTCTTTGCCTGAGAAGCCATGTGGGAGAGGATCCAGGAAGTGTGCGATTGCAGGAATTTCTGCAGCTCGTCCTCTCTGCAGCGGAGCGGAATCCGTACCTCCAGCGAGGAGTCCTGGCGGACGATGATCGCAAGCGATTTTCTGCGGCTGCGGACCAGGGTATACGGAATGGGAGCGGGCGCTCCGTCCCGGAGTGTCAGGAGAAGCGTGCGGGATTCTGTGAATCCGGAAGAAGCGGGCATGGCAACACCTCAGTCAAAAACGTGTGAACAAAAATATCTGCAAGCAAGATAAACAACGAGGAGATTATATCACGATGAAGAAGTGCATTCTGGTCTGTGCGGGAGATTTTACCCCGGTGGACTTTCATAAAGAAGAGGGCGACTGCATTATCGCCGTGGACAACGGGCTGACCTATCTGACGGAAATGGGGGTTCTGCCGGATTATTGCCTGGGAGATTTTGACTCGCTTCTTCCGCTAGGAAGACAGACCCTTGAAGAGATACAGAAGGAGGATCCGTCCAGAGTGGTGACGCTTCCGGTTGCAAAGGATGACACGGACACGATGGCTGCGGTTCGCTTCGGATTAAAGCTTGGTTATCTTCGCTTCGATCTCTATGGCACGCTGGGCGGCGCGCGGATTGCGCACACAATTGCCAACCTGCAGGTTCTGAATTTCATTCGAAACAACGGCGCACAGGGCTATCTGATGGACCTTAATCAGATGATCTTTCTGATTCGGAACGAAACGAAGGAATTCCACAAAGGCTTTGCAGGGCGATTTTCCATGTTTGCCGTGGATCCCGAAATCCGGGGCGTCACCATTCGCGGAATGAAGTATGAGGTCAGTGACTGCACGATGACGAACGATTTCCCGATCGGCTGCTCGAATGAAATTGAGCCGGAGCGGCAGGCTGCCGTTACAGTTACGGAAGGCACTGCTCTGGCCGTGGTGGGCTGGGATTGATCGCCTCTGCAGCGCAAAAAAGCGAGCTGGGGATGAAACGGGGTGGAAGAAATCATCCCTACGGTGAAAAAGAGCAAGTTTGGGATGAATCTGGTCGGAAGAAATCATCCCTGCAGAGCAAAAGAGTGAACCAGAGATGAAACTGAGCGGTCGAAATCATCCTTGCGGTGAAAAAGAGCGAGCTGGGGATGAAACTGAGCGGAAGAAATCATCCCTGCAGAAGAAAAGAGCGAGCTGGGGATGAAACGGGGCGGAAGAAATCATCCCTGCAGAAGAAAAAAGCAAGCTGGGGATGAAACTGAGCGGTCGAAATCATCCCTGCAGCGCAGAAATGCAAGCTAGGGATGAAACGGGGCGGAAGAAATCATCCCTGCGGAAGAAAAGAGCAAGCTGAGGATGAAACCGAGTGGTCGAAATCATCCCTGCGGAAGAAAAAAGCTAGTTGGGGATGAAGCCGGGCGGAGGAAATCATCCCTGCGGAAGAAAAGAGCAAGCTGGGGATGAAACCGGGCGGCAGCAACGCGTGGAACACGCGGGGCTGCGAACACTCGAAGCTGACATCGGTCAGCTTCGAGTGTAGTGGTCCACTCCGACCCTCAGGCTGATTCCGGGTCTTATCTTATCAAACTCCTGTTTCAGATAGTCTTGAATTTCATCATCCGACATGCGGACGTTGTACGGGCAATTGACATCAAACAGGACCTTCAGGCGGTCTTTCTCATGGACGACGCGGAAGTCATGGTAGAGAAAATCCGGGCCCAGGTACTGCAGGAAGCCGGAGAGCTTTTCCCGGAGAAGGGCGGCTTCTTTATCATCTGTGACAACGGGGTCGACGTGAATGACGGTCTGGATCCCGAACTTGCTGCGGAGACTTGTTTCCAGCTGGTCTGCGAGCATGTGGGAGTCGAGAAGCGTCATGTCGGATGGCACCTCCAGATGGAGGGTCATCATCCGGGTTCCGGGGCCGTAGTCATGGATGATGAGATCATGCATTCCAAGAACATGATCGGTGGTGCGCACGGTATCTGTAATTTTCTTCACAAGCTCCGGATCCGGCTCCTGGCCAAGGAGCGGGCCGCTTGTTTCGAGCAGGGACTGGATGCCGGACACCAGAATGAAGATAGAGACGGCAAGGCCTCCGAAGCCGTCGATCGGAAGACCGGTTACATGCTCAAGAATCAGGGAGAGCAGTACAACAGCAGTTGTGATGCAGTCATTTCTGGAATCGCAGGCCGCGGATTCCAGTGCTACGCTCTGTATTTTTCCGGAGAGCCAGCGGTTGTAGCGGTACATATAGAGCTTCACCAGAATGGAACACAAGAGAATCGTGATGACCAAAGGACTCGAAGCTGACAGGGAAGGGTGCATGATTTTCCCGATGGATTCTCTTGCCAGCTCAAAGCCCATGAGGAGAATGGCAATGGAGATAAAGAGCCCGGAAAGATATTCGATTCTTCCGTGCCCGAAGGGGTGTCCGGCATCTGCTTTGTGGCTTGCAAGTCGGAATCCGATGAGCGTGACAATGCTGCTTCCTGCATCGGAGAGGTTATTCAGGGCGTCGGCGATGACGGAGATTGAGCCGGAGAGAACGCCTGCCAGAATTTTCACCAGAAACAGCAGAAGATTGAAGAAAATACCAAGAGCTCCGGAAAGAGTTCCGTAACGCCCGCGGACCCGGGCGTCCTGGATGTTATCCGCATCCGGAATGAATTTGCGAACAAGAAATTGAATCATACCGAGCCTCCATAAATCAAATACACATTTTCACTTCCGAAAGAGGGAAACATTACCTTATAATATAGCGGTAAATGCTTTTATAATTAGCTACATATGCTAGTCTTTGAACAGAAGGCTAGTCAAGCGTAACTTCTGTGTGTTATATTTCCCAATGTTCCGTGTTTGCGCCGCAGTGGTTGCGGCTGAGAGGAGAATCTGCCTGTTATGAAGAAAATTGGAGAAGAATGCGGTGTGTTCGGTATGTGGTCGCCGAAGAAACAGAATCTGCCGATGCTGGCTTATTACGGACTGTTTGCTCTGCAGCACAGAGGACAGGAGGCAGCCGGAATCGCGGTGAACGAGGACGGCGTGTTCCGTTATCATAAGGACGGGGGACTTGTGCATGAGGTTTTTCATGCGGAGGATCTGGAGGCTCTTGGAGAGGGACAGATCGTTGTCGGCCATGTCCGGTATTCGACCAGCGGGGATTCCAACCGCGGCAATGCCCAGCCGGTCGTTGTCCGTCATATTAAGGGCAGCATGGCGCTTTGCCATAATGGCAATCTGGTCAATTCCTATGAGCTTCGCTCGAAGCTTGAGAATGACGGATGTATTTTCCATACGACAACCGATACGGAAGTTATTTCCTATTTAATTACAAGAGAGCGCATTCACTGCTCGTCCATCGAAGAGGCGGTGAATCGCACGATCGATAAGATTCACGGTGCATTTTCCCTGGTTCTGATGTCCCCGACGAAGCTGATTGCGGTGCGTGATCCGCACGGCTTCCGCCCGCTCTGCTATGGCAAGACGAAGGACGGAAGTATTGTTTTTGCTTCGGAATCCTGTGCACTGGATGCCGTGGGTGCGGAGCTTGTCCGCGATTTGAAACCCGGCGAGATCATGGTTTGTGACCAGAACGGCCTTCGTTCCATCGAGGATCATGTGGGGGAGGTCAAGCCGTCCATGTGCATCTTTGAGTACATTTATTTTGCAAGACCGGATTCGATCGTGGACGGCGCTTCCGTTCATGAGGCGAGAGTCCGGGCTGGCGCATTCCTTGCGCTGGAGCATCCGGTGCAGGCGGATGTGGTCATCGGCGTTCCGGATTCCGGTCTGGATGCGGCGCTTGGTTATGCGAAGCAGTCCGGCATTCCGTACGGAATCGGCCTTCTGAAGAACAAGTATATCGGAAGAACCTTCATTGCGCCCGGTCAGGCGGCCCGCGAGGATCTGGTGAAGATCAAGCTGAACCCGATTGCGGAGACCGTTCGCGGCAAGCGCGTGGTTCTGATCGACGATTCCATCGTCCGCGGTACAACCTCGGCAAGAATTGTGCGGCTGATTCGCGAAGCGGGGGCAAAAGAAGTACATTTCCGTGTTTCCGCACCGCCGTTCCTGAATCCCTGCTATTACGGCACGGACATCGATTCGAGAGAGAATCTGATTGCATGTCAGCATTCGATTGAGGAGATCGCGCAGATCGTTGGCGCCGACACTCTCGGCTACCTGTCCGTGGAGAACGCCCTGAAGCTTGCGGGCGGAATCGGCAGCGAGTCGAGCTTCTGCGCAGCATGCTTTGACGGGAAGTATCCGACGGAGATTCCCTCCGAGACGGCAAAGGACCGCTTCGAGAGCAAAATTCCTGCGGAGTGGATGGAGAAGCATAAGATCTGACAGGCGGCCGGCGGAGTGGCTTGTGCAGCGGCCGGCGGAACGGGTTGAGAAGCATAAGATCTGACAGGCGGCCGGCGGAACAGGCCTGTGCGAAACGGCATTTGAGGATTTCATGAGAATTGACAAGTATCTTGCGGACATGGGCGCCGGCACGAGAGGAGAGCTCCGGAAGAGCATCCGGAAGAATGGCGTCCGGATTGGCGGAGAGCTGATTTTTGACCCGGGCTATCTTCTGAAGGAGGATGGCGCTTTTGATGTTTTTCCTGAGGTAATCTATCAGGGGGAGCTCTGGCAGTATGAGCCGGTTGTCTGGTACATGCTGAACAAGCCGGCGGGCGTTCTGTCTGCGAGCGAGGACAGGAAGCAGAAAACCGTGCTGGACCTGATTACGGAGAGGAAGCGGACGGATCTGTTTCCCGTGGGCAGGCTTGACAAGGATACCGAGGGGCTTCTTCTTATTACAAATGACGGCGACATGGCGCATCGCCTTCTGGCGCCGAAATTTCATGTGGACAAAACATATCTTGTCCGGACGGCAGGCAGTGCTTTTACCGGGGAGGATGCTGCGAGGTTTGCGGCGGGAATCCGGTACGATGAGGCGCTGACAGCGCTCCCTGCAAGGCTTGAGAAGTCTCCTTTTGGAGATCCCATGGAAGCGCTTGTTACGATACGTGAAGGAAAGTTTCATCAGATTAAGAAAATGGTGGCAGCCTTGGGCGGCGGCAAAGAGGTGATTTACCTTCGGAGGATTTCCTTCGGCCCGCTTAAGTTGGACGGGGCTCTTGCGCCCGGGGAATATCGACGACTGACCCCGGAGGAGGAGGCGGCCCTTGCGGAATGCTGCAAAGGAAGAGAGCATGGCAGAGAGAGCAGATAAAATAAGAGAAGAGCAGGAGAGAATCCGCAATTTCTGTATTGTGGCACACATTGACCACGGGAAGTCTACCCTGGCAGACCGTATGATTCAGATGACCGGCGTACTTACCGATCGTGAGATGAAGGAGCAGGTCCTGGACAATATCGAGGTGGAGCGTGAGCGCGGAATCACCATCAAGTCTCAGGCGGTTCGCCTGATTTATCATGCGGATGACGGGCAGGAGTATATTTTCAATCTGATTGATACTCCCGGACATGTGGACTTTAACTATGAGGTGTCCCGTTCCCTTGCGGCCTGCGACGGCGCGATTCTGGTTGTGGATGCGACGCAGGGCATTCAGGCACAGACGATGGCAAACGTCTATCTTGCACTGGAGCACAATCTTGACGTCTTCCCGGTCATCAACAAGGTGGACCTTGCAAGTGCAAGACCGGAAGAGGTAAAGCAGGAAATTGAGGACGTCATCGGCCTTGAGGCAATGGATGCCCCCGAGATTTCCGCAAAGAGCGGCTTGAACGTCAAAGAGGTCCTTGAGGATGTGGTGAAGAAGATTCCCGCACCCACAGGCGATCCCGAGGCGCCGCTGAAATCTCTGATTTTTGACTCCCTTTATGATTCCTACCGCGGTGTGATCGTGTTCATCCGCGTGCGGGACGGCGTGATTCGCAAGGGCACGAAGGTTCGGTTTATGGCAAGCGGCGCGGAGGAAGAGGTCGTGGAGGTCGGCTATTTTGGCCCCGGGCAGTTTATTCCGTGCAGTGAACTCTCGGCCGGAATGGTGGGATATTTTACCGCATCCATCAAAAACATCCGCGATGCGAGAGTCGGTGACACCGTGACCGAGGCGGAGCGGCCGTGCGACGAGGCACTTCCCGGCTACAAGAAGGCCCAGTCCATGGTCTATGCGGGGATTTATCCGCAGGACACCTCGAAGTATCCGGACCTGAAGGATGCTCTGGAGAAGTTCCAGCTCTCTGATGCCAGCCTTTCCTATGAACCGGAGACGTCTCTTGCACTTGGCTTTGGCTTCCGCTGCGGCTTCCTGGGACTCCTTCATATGGAGGTTGTCCTGGAGCGTCTTGAGCGCGAATATGGCCTTGACATCATCTCGACGGCTCCCGGTGTTGTGTATCATATTTACAAGACGGACGGCACCATGATGGAGCTGACAAATCCGGCAAACCTTCCGGATCCGTCGGAAATTGAGCATATGGAGGAGCCGATTGTGTCTGCAGAGATCATGGTGACGACCGAATATCTGGGTGCCATCATGCAGCTGTGCCAGGAGCGCAGAGGCGTGTATCTTTCTACGGACTACATCGAGAAAACAAGAGCGGTGCTGAAGTACGAGCTTCCGCTGAACGAAATCATTTATGATTTCTTCGACGCGCTGAAGTCAAGATCCAGAGGCTACGCGTCCTTTGACTATGAGCTGAAGGGGTATGTCCCCTCGAAGCTCGTAAAGCTCGATATCCTTGTCAACAAGGAGCCGGTCGATGCGCTGTCCTTTATTGTGCATGAGGCAGGAGCCTACGACCGCGGCAGAAAAATGTGCGAGAAGCTTAAGGATGAGATTCCGCGCCAGATGTTCGAGATCCCGATTCAGGCCGCAGTCGGCGGCAGAATCATCGCCCGCGAAACCGTCCGCGCCTTCCGCAAGGATGTCCTTGCCAAGTGCTATGGCGGTGACATTTCCCGTAAGAAGAAGCTTCTGGAGAAGCAGAAGGAAGGAAAGAAGCGGATGCAGATGGTCGGCAACGTGGAAATCCCGAAGGATGCCTTCATGAACGTGCTGAAGCTCGGAGATGACCAGTAAAGCAAGCTGGCAAGGGTGCTTTTTGCTGAGTATGATTTTTGCAGAGGGAAATCATCTCTGGAAGAGCTTTTCACTGCAGAGGGATGCTTGGGAGGCAAGCTGGCAAGGGTGCTTTTTGCAGAAGGAATCATCCTTGGAGGAACTTTTCACTGCAGAGGGATGCCTGGGAGGCCGGGATTTCTCTGACATGTTATTCTCCGGACTGCCTGCTGCAGCGGAATTATCCGGAGAAATCATCCTTGGGAGAGCTTTTCACTGCAGAGGGATGCATTTCACAGAAGGAAATCATCCTTGGGAGAGCTTTTCACTGCAGAGGGATGCATTTCGCAGAAGGAAATCATCCCTGAGAGAGCTTTTCTCTGTAGAAGGATGCATTTCGCGGAAGGAAATCATCTCTGGAAGAGCTTTTTTCTGTAGAGGGATGCATTTCGCAGAAGGAAATCATCCCTGGGAGAGCTTTTCACTGCAGAGGGATGCATTTCGCGGAAGAAAATCATCTCTGGAAGAGCTTTTTTCTGCTGAGGGATGCTCTGCCCTACCGAATAGTAATCCCTGACAGAGCTTTTTCCTGAATGCAGATGCTATCCTGCGCGGGACCACGCACCTGTGTCAAGCAACTGTGCATAAAGCAGCCCTGTGTCGAACAACTGCGTGTCAAGTCGCCATGTGTCAAGCTGCAATGTAATGTGTAAAGCTGCAATGTGCCAAACATCAATGTATCAAACAGATCAAATCCAAGAACAACAGCAAATTATGAACGACAGGGCTGCAGGTGAATTCACCGGCAGTCCTGTCAGCTTATATCTGCACCTTCCTTTTTGTGTTCGCAAGTGCCGGTACTGTGATTTTCTCTCCGGGCCTTATGATGCTGCGGTGAGAAGGCGATATCTTCGTGCATTGGAGACGGAGATCCGATTGAGTGCAGAGACATTCGGCAATGGAAGTTTCGGCCTCGAAAGCTTCGGCCATGGAAGTTTCAGCCCTGAAAGCATCGGCGATCAGGAAAGAGGAGCAGACCTTGCAGGTAATGGCAATGAACGTCTGAGCGCAGACACCGTCTTTCTCGGAGGAGGGACGCCATCTCTTCTGGATGCGGATGAGCTGGCGCATCTGATGGCGGTACTGTCAGAATCGTTTCGGATCCTTCCCGGAGCGGAGATTACCATGGAATGCAATCCGGGAACGGTAGGCAGGGAAAAGCTGCTTGCCTTCCGGGAGGCCGGGATCAACCGTCTTTCGATTGGCGTCCAGTCCTTTCGGGACGAGGAGCTAAAGCTCCTTGGCAGAATCCATACGGCGGAAGAAGCAAGGCAGTGTGTTCTGGATGCGAGATGGGCAGGCTTTGATAACATCAGTCTGGATCTTATTTCCGCTCTTCCCGGTCAGAACATCGGTCAGTGGATGGAGTCGCTTCGGGAGGCCGTAGCTCTTGCTCCGGAGCACATCTCTGCGTACAGTCTGATTCTGGAGGATGGCACGCCTTTGAAGGAAGCTGCGTTGGAGGGAAAACTTCCTCGACTTCCGGATGAAGATGAGGACCGGAAGATGTATCATGAAACAAGGAGCTTTCTTGCGGAGCATGGCTATCACCGCTACGAAATCTCCAATTATGCAAAAAAAGGCTTTGAAAGCCGTCATAACAGCGGCTACTGGACAGGACATCCGTATCTGGGATTTGGGATCGGAGCAGCTTCGTTCTATGCTGGCTGCAGGTGGAGCCATACAAGAAGCATGACTTCCTATCTGCAGGCGCTGGAGAGTGCAGGCGCATCAGCAAAATCGGACGGAGAATCCCTGTCATCTGCGGAGAAGGCGACAGGCCACAGATGTCAGGAATATGCAGAAGTTCTGGAGTCCATCTATGAAGAGAAAGAAATACTTTCGGAGAAGGATCGGATGGCAGAATTTATGTTCCTTGGCCTTCGAAGGATGCAGGGCGTTTCGGAAGCGGAGTTCCTGCGGCGCTTCGGGAGGACAATGGAAGAGGTGTACGGTCCTGTTTTGAAGCGCTATCAGGAGCTGCACATGCTGCAAAGAGAAGGCGGACGGATTTTTCTCACAGAGAGAGGAATTGATGTAAGCAACGCTGTGATGGCAGATTTTCTCCCAGATGAATGAAAACGGGTCACAGAGAGTGTATGAGATGGAGCAGGTGCTGAAAAAAACAGGAAGAAAGCCGGACGGCCAGCAAGGGGGCCAATGGGAGAGCCGGCAAGAGGACCAATGGGGGGAGCCAACAAGAGGACCAATGGGGGAGCCAGCAAGACGGCCAACAGGGAAGCCAACAAGAGGACCAATGGGGAGCCAACAAAAAGGCCAACAGGGGAGCCAACGGAAAGGATGACAACAGGATGGACAGCAGTATGAAAGAAAAGAAACCAGTGTATTTTACCTCAGAGAGGGTGTCTGCACATGTTACAAGAATCCGCGGCGCGATCTCAGAATATATGTACCTTGTGGAGGGAGAGGACCGGGCTCTTCTGATCGATGCGGGCTGCGGAGTTGGGAACATCGCAGCGTATGTCGGAACGTTGACGAAGCTTCCGCTTACGGTTGTGCTGACGCACGGGCACTACGACCACTGCGGCGGAATGTACCGCTTCGATGAGGTTTATCTGAACCGGGAGGAAAGGATTCCGACAGCGATTCATTACACAGAGGAAGTGGGAGCGCGCATTGCAAAAGAGCATGGCTTTTCAGACGATCCGGAGGCTGTGACAAGAATTCGTGACATCCGCATGCTGGATCTGGAGGATGGCAGGGTGTTCGAGCTTGGCGGAGGTGTTGAGGTCGAGGCGATCTGCTGCCCGGGACATACGGTGGCAACGATGGCGATGCTGATCCGGCCGGACAGACTGCTTCTTACGGGGGATGCCTGCCACTGGATCACCTATCTGCACTTTGAATCAGGGCTTACGGTGGAGCGGTTCCGAAAGAGTCTTGTGAAGCTTCAGACACGTGAGAGCGAGTGGGATTCTCTGCTTCTGTCGCATCCTGTGGACGAAGCTCCGAAGTCCTTGATTCCGGAGATGATCGGGCGCTGCGATCAGCTTCTTTCCAGGAAGACCGAAGGGCTTGTTTTCGAAAAGTTTGACGACACCTGTCTTCATTATGTGGCAAAAAAAGACGGCGAGCTTGCCAATCTTCTTTTTGATATCCGGAAGGTTCAGGAGCCGAAGAAGACAACGCAGGTGAAGGACGGCGTTCCGTACGAGGATACCTTTGCGGCAGCAGGGCTCTATGCAACGTGTGCAAGCGAGACAAGCCCGGAGAGGGAAGCATGTGCAAGCGAGACAAGCCCGGAGAGGGAAGCGGGTGCGAGCGAGGAAAAGCCGGAAGAAGCAGGAAACGCGAGCGGGAAAAGGCTGGAGGAAATCTGGCAGACCATGTTTTACGGTCCGGAGGATGAGAGAATTTATCATCCGGTGGGCGAGGACATGGGCTACATCGAGGATACGGGCAATCACGACGCAAGGACGGAGGGAATGTCCTACGGCATGATGGCCTGCGTGCAGCTGGATCACAAGGAAGAGTTTGACCGGATCTGGAAGTGGACGGTCACTTACATGTACATGGAGGAAGGCGAGAACGCGGGGTATTTTGCCTGGTCCTGCCAACCGGACGGAACGAAGAATTCCATGGGACCTGCGCCGGACGGGGAAGAGTATTTTGCCATGGCGCTGTTCTTCGCGTCCCACCGCTGGGGCGACGGAGAGGGCATATTCGCATACAGCTTCTGGGCAAAAAAAATCCTGCAGGCCTGTATTTATCACGGCGCACCGGCGAACAAGGCGATGTGGAACCGCGACAATCATCTGATTCTGTTCGTGCCGGGCTGTCCGTTTACAGACCCGTCCTACCATCTGCCTCATTTTTATGAGCTGTTTGCGCTGTGGGATGAGGACAACCGGGAATTCTGGCAGAAGGCGGCAGAGGCGAGCAGAGAATATCTGCAGAGGGCCTGCGATCCTGTTACCGGACTTTGCGCCGAGTACGCTGAGTTTGACGGAACGCCGCATCTTCGGACGCAGGCGGAGATCGACGGGGGCAATCCCTATCGTCACGACTGGTTTTATTCGGATGCCTATCGGACAGCCGGGAATGTGAGCCTGGATGCCAGGTGGTTTGGCGTGGACTCCTGGAAGGAGAGAGAGCTTGCCGCGTACCAGAAATTTTTCCTGAAGCACGAGCCTGCTCCGGGTACTGACAAAGGGTTTGGTATTTACGAGAAGGACGGCCGTGTCATCGAGGGTCAGGCGCTGCATCCGGTGGGACTCCTTGCAACGATTGCGGAGTGCTCGCTTGTGACGATTCATTCCGGGGATGAGGAAACGGCTTCGAACGGCAGATTCTGGCTGGAGAAGTTCTGGAATACGCCGCTTCGTAAGGGCGAGAGGCGGTATTATGACAACTTCCTGTATCTGTTCGCGTTCCTTGCGCTTTCCGGGGAGTACCGGATTTACTGAGCGCTGGAAATGCGGGGCAGATGCCGGATTTACTGAGCACCGGATTGACCGGATTTATTAAGAGTTGGAGTTTTTTATGAACAAGGATTTCAAAAACTGGTCAGAGCTTAAGATTTTTCTGTCCTATTTCAAGCCGCACAGGAGGCTGTTTTACCTGGATATGGTGAGCGCGCTTCTGATTGCGATGATCGATCTTGCGTTTCCGTGGGTGTCGCGCTGGTGCATGTACACGCTGCTTCCGGACAACGCGTGGAGGACCTTCTGGACGGTCATGCTGGTCGTGACCGTCGCGTATGCGCTGCGGTCTGTTTTCTATTACATTATCTGCTACTGGGGGCATAACTTCGGGGCGCGGGTCGAGGCGGACATCCGCAGAGATCTGTTCCGGCACATCCAGGAGCTCAATTACGGCTTCTTCGATCACAACCGCGTGGGACAGCTGATGAGCCGCCTGACGACAGATCTTTTTGACGTGACGGAGATGGCGCATCACGCGCCGGAGGACCTGTTCATTTCCACGGTGACCATCCTTGGCGCTCTGATTCTCATGTTCCGGATTCAGTGGAGACTTGCCCTGGTTCTTACGCTGATGCTGCCGATCTTTCTTGCGGTTGTGATGCTCTGCAGGCTTCACATGCGGGATGCATCGCGCAAGGTGAAGGCGACGGTTTCCGCGATCAACACGGAATTTGAGTCGGAGCTCTCTGGAATCCGGACAGCGAAGGCCTTTGCCAATGAGCCGGAGGAGCTGCAGAAGTTTGAAAAAGCGAATCAGAGCTACCGCGGGGCAAAATTCGGTTTTCACCGCGCCATGGCGGAGTTCAATGCGGCGATGGAATTTTTCCTCTGCATGCTGTCTGTGGCGGTGATCGCGGTGGGCGGCGCCCTCATTATGAAGGGCGAGCTGAATGTCATCGACCTGATTACCTTCAGCCTGTATGTCTCGACCTTTGTGAGCCCGATACGGAAGCTTGCGAACACGTCGGAGATGATTGCAAACGGCACGGCGGGGCTGCACCGCTTCGTGGAGCTGATGCGGACGGAGCCGGAGCTTCAGGACAGCGAGGGCGCGCTTGCGCTTCAGAACGTGCAGGGTGACATCAACGTGGATCATGTGTCCTTTGCGTATCAGAAGGGACAGGAAGTTCTGCATGACGTTTCGCTGCAGATCGCAAAGGGCGAGACGGTTGCCTTTGTCGGCTCCTCCGGAGGAGGCAAAACAACCCTCAGCCAGCTGATTCCCCGTTTTTACGATGTGACGAAGGGCGCAATTTATCTGGACGGGCATGACGTGCGCGAGGTGACGCAGGAATCGCTGCATCAGAACATCGGTGTCGTGTCGCAGGATGTTTTCCTGTTTGCAGGAAGCATTGCAGAGAACATTCGCTACGGACGGCTGGATGCCACGATGGAAGAGGTGATGGAGGCTGCCGCGAAGGCGGAGCTTGCGGAGGATATTGCGGCGATGCCGGACGGGTTTGAGACGAACGTCGGAGAGCGCGGAGTCCTTCTTTCAGGCGGACAGAAGCAGAGAATTTCCATTGCCCGGATTTTCCTGAAGAACCCGCCGGTTCTCATTCTGGATGAAGCAACCTCGGCGCTTGACAGCGTCACGGAGGCGAGAATTCAGGAGACGTTTGAGAAGCTCTCCAGGGGAAGAACCACCATTGTGATTGCGCACAGACTCTCCACGGTGAAGAATGCCGACCGCATTGCAGTCATCGAGGACGGGCGCATCATCGAGCTTGGCTCGCACAAGGAGCTGATGGAGAAGAACGGAGCGTACGCACAGCTTGTCCGCACGCAGGAGCTGAAGAACTGAGGCAGGCGGCTTCCTGCGCATAACAGCAGGCTGAAAAATGAATTGAGAAAAATAGAAATCCCGCAGGGAGCTTCTGGTAGCATATCATTCCGGAAAGAAGCTTCTCTGTGGGATTTTTCTGTGATGAAATTCTGCCCCGGCATGCCGGCCCGGATTCTGACATGGCAGGATCCGGCACGGCGTGAAGCTGCCAGGAAATTACGTAAGACTTCAGGAGAGGTGCTCGGAGAGCGTAACCTTTCTCGTGGAGGTGAACTGGTCGCCGGTCAGGCTGCCGTCCTCGTACTCGATTTCGCCGGCCTGGTTGTCGTACGGATCGTCGCGGAAATAGGTCATCGGAGGCGTGAGCTGCTTCTGGAACTGCGGGTTCGAGGGCAGGCGGAACGGGTCCAGGTTGCCGAAGAAGTGACGCTGTCTCCAGACATCTCCGCTGCGGAAAGCACCTCCGCCGTAGGACGGATCCACATAGAGCCAGCCAAACGGTGCAAGATAGACCATTGACCAGTCATGGCTTCCGGGATCCCCCTCATAGAACTCGTTGCCGGATTCCCAGCGGGCCGGGATGCCAAGGCAGCGGCAGAGCGTGATGAACATCAGAGCCTGCAGTCCGCAGTCGCCCTTGCGGTTCATGGCTGCGTATTCGCCGAGGTTTTCAATGGTAAAATAGCTGCGGACGAAGGAGTAGGTCACCTGCGTTGTGATGTATTCATAGATGGCTCTCGCCTTTTCAAGAGGAGTCTCACAGCCCTCCGTGATCTTAAGCGCAAGATCCTTCATGAAGGGAGTGAAGCGGATGTGAGGCTGCTGCTCGGAAAGATCCTCCGGCTTTACCTCCTCTTCCGGATAAGGCTTGTTCATCTCAGCGCGGTTTGCGGCAACGGCCTCCTCGGTCCAAAGGTCATGATAAACGCTCTTTACCGTGTACTCGTACTCCACGAAGAAATCGTGATTCTCCCTGATGTCCTCCTCATAGCAGATGGTGCGCTGCGGAGCGTTCTCGTCTGCAAGAATGTAATGATCGGAAGAGGTCTCGAGGATCTTAATATCGGAGACATAGCTGCAGGCGCAGACAACCGGGATGTAAACCTTGATTTTGCCGGGGCGGAAGGCATCGTCGTCCACGCGGAGCGTGAAACGGATGCGGAAGCGCCAGGAGTCGGAGCCGTTCTTCTTCATGTCGATGAGAGACTGCCAGAACGTGTTGCCTGGAGCAGATTCGGGTGTTTCCGTGCGCAGAGCGCCGCCCTTTTCCTTGCGGGCTGCATGCTCGACATCGTTCCGGAGCGTGCCGGCCGTGCTGTGGATAAAGTGCTCCTTGCCGTTTACGTAAATCCAGTCGATGCGTCCCTTGTCCTGAAGCTCGCGGAACTGCTCCGGAGTCAGATCCTTGATGACCGTCTTCGCCCTTTCATAGGCTTCTTCGAAGGAATACGGGTAATCCGACGGAAGTCTCTTAAGAATCTCACGCTCGACGCGAAGCTTGGCTTTTAAGTTCTCACTGATGTCCTTCTGAAGCCACTGTTCAATCAGACGGGCTTCTCCGTCAAAATCGCCGAATTCCTTGCGGCTCTCAATGTCGGTAGGAAGTGCTGTGGAAAGCGCCTCCAGGTCGTTGTAGCGAAATGGTTCCATGATGATCCTCCTGTTTTTGTCAAAATTACTTCAGAACTTCATTATATACACGAAGTACATTTTTATAGAAGATACTTTCGATTTCTTCCTGCGAAAAGCCTTCCTTTTCGAGCCCCTCAGCAAGAAGCGGAAGTGTATCGGCGGTGCCGTAGTCCAGAAGTCCGCTGATTCCGTCAAAATCGCTTCCGAGGCCGAGGCATTCCCTGCCGCCGACGTTCATGATGTGCCGCGCGTGTGCCGCGATGGCGGAAAGGCTCTGGCGGGGATCCTTGTCCTTCGGCTCCAGAAATTCCGGGCAGAAGTTCAGGCCTGTGACGCCGCCGTGCTCGGCGAGCTTCCGAATCATGTCATCCGTCAGATTGCGCCCGCAGCCGCAGACAGCTCTTGCGTTGGAGTGACTTGCAACAAAGGGTCCCTTTACGATGCGGCAAACATCATAAAAGCCGGAATCGGAGAGGTGGGATACGTCAACCAACATTCCCATATCCTGCATTGCCTCCACGAATTCCACGCCGCGCTTTTTCAGGCCGTGGTCGTTCACCGGCCGGAAGGCAAAATAATGCTCCTTGTCCGGATGGTTGGGACTTGCAAGCTCGTTCTCGTAATTCCAGGTGAGCGTCATCATGCGGGCCCCCGCATCGTAGAGCTCCTTCAGGTGCTCGAGAGAGCCCTTGCAGCAGCCGCCCTCTTCAACGGACAAAAGAGCGGACATGCGGCCAGCCTTGTCATTTGCGAGGATCTCCTTGGCATTGGTGACCTGGGAAATGAGATCGGAGTTTGCAGCGACCTCCTCCTTGAAAACCTGTACGAGGCAGGAGATGGTGTGCCAGGGATCCAGATACGCGGGCTCGGAAGCGCTCGCCTCGGAATCCGATCCGCTCCAGCCGGATGCGGCTGACGCGGCAGCGGGCGCCGCAGAGACGGAAGCCCCGGCGGCTGCACTTGCAGCGTCTGCTTCCTGCGGATCAAAAGGATTCTCCTCGAAATCAGCCCTTCGGTGCAGATCCACGAAAAGTCCCAGGTTCTGGCACAGGCAGTCACCCTTTTTCAGCCGCTCCAGATCAATCATGAAGTTGTTCTTCCGCAGCGTCTGGTTCTCCTTCCGGAGTCTGGAATACCAGATTTCGGAGATGGTATCACAATGCATGTCAATGTATTTCATACCGACGTCCTCCTCTAACTATATTTAAGGTAAAACATTTGCATCATTGTATCACCGGATGCAATCCGGCGAAATGTGTTTCCGATATGATTTCCGTACCGGGAAGACAAGGTGTTCTCTATACCATACCGGGAAGGCAGGGTGTTTTCTATTGACAGATGAGCAGTGAGGCTGTACTATCGTATACAATTATACAGAAAGCACCTCGCCTGTTTTTCCGCATCCGGCAGTGGCTGCCGCAGGCGGTTTCCAGCTTGAGGAGGAAGGTCTTTTTGCAGAAAAAGGAGGAAATAGTTATGAAGAAAACCGGCAGGATTCTTGCGGGCCTTTTGACGGGTGTGATGGCACTGTCACTGGCAGCCTGCGGCAGCGGCTCGTCTGGCTCATCCGGCAGCGGAGAGAACGGAGAAAAGACAACGTTCCGATCCCTCTATTCCGGAGAAGTACAGACTCTGAACTATCTGACCACGAGTACCACCAATGATTACGCGATCAGCGCGAATATCATCGACTGCCTTGTGGACTATGATCAGTACGGAAACATTACTCCCGGCCTTGCAGAAAGCTGGGAATCCAATGACGATATGACCGAGTGGACCTTCCACATCCGTAAGGGTGTGAAGTGGGTCGACAACAACGGCAAAGAAATGGCCGATGTTACGGCAAACGACTGGGTTGCGGCAGCACGCTACGTAAACGATGCAGCTCATGAGTCTGACAACCAGTACATGTACGACACCGGCGCCGTGGTTCACAACGCGCAGGCTTATTATGATTACACCGCTTATATGCTGGCAAGCGAGAACGGAACAAAGGATACGGATGCAGACGGCGAGAAGCTCGAGCCTGTGGATCCGGTAAACGCAGAGGATATCGGCGTGGAAGCTCCCGATGACTACACGCTGGTTTACAAGCTGGATGCTCCCTGCTCCTTCTTCACGAGCATCGTTTCCTATACCTCCTATATGCCGGTTTCCCAGGCATGCCTGGATGAGTACGGCGATTCCTTTGGTCTTGACAATGAGAGCCTCTGGTACAACGGAGCCTTCGTTCTCTCCACCTATGAGCCTCAGGAGAAGCATGTTCTGACCAAGAACGCATCCTACTGGGACAAGGATCACGTCTATCTGGACGAGGTGGTTTCTACCTATAATGCAGATGCCTCCAGCGTAGAAGCCAACATGTACAAGAATGGCGAGATCGATTATGCATCGATCAGCGCAGACCTTCTGGATTCCTGGCTGAAGGATGACGCTGTTAAGGATCAGGTCCATGGCTCCAGACCGGACAACTCCTTCAGCTATTTCTTCTGCTTCAACTTCGATCCGCAGTTTGACGCGCAGTACGAGCCGGAGAACTGGAAGCTCGCAGTCAACAACGAGAACTTCCGAAAGGCTCTGATGGCCTCTCTGGACCGCGTCAAGGCCCTGACCGTTTCCGAGCCTTATAATCCGGAGAAGCTGCTGAACAACACCGTAACTCCCGCAAACTTCGCAGCAGCTGCCGGCAAGGATTACACACAGTATGATGCCCTGAAGGACATCACAAACGGCGACAGCTTCGACGCAGCCAAGGCAGTGGAGTACCGCGACAAGGCGAAGGAAGAGCTGGAGAAGGAGGGCTGCACGTTCCCTGTCAAGGTCCTGATGCCTTACAACCCTTCTTCCACCAACTGGGACAAGGAGTGCCAGGTTATTGAGCAGCAGATGGAAAGTGTTCTCGGAACTGACTTTATTGATATCATTGTTCAGGCAGGTCCCGAGACCGGCTTCCTCTCCGCAGTTCGCCGCAGCGGCGCATATGCCTTCATGAAGTGTAACTGGGGCGCGGACTACGCAGATCCTCAGACCTGGGCAGAGCCGTTTACAGAGGGCAACAACTACAACTTCTGGGATATCTCCGAGGATGAAGAAACGCAGGCAATCTATCAGGAGTGGACCGACAAGGTAACCGAGGCAGAGGCAATCTGCACCGACGACGAGGCTCGCTTCAATGCTTTTGCAGAGGCTGAGAAGCTCCTGATCGATCACGCAATCATCGTTCCGTTCAAGATCGACGACGGCGGCTATACTGCATCCAAGCTCAATCCTCTGGAAGGAGAGTTTGCTCCTTACGGTGTAGCGCTTCAGAGATATAAGTTCCAGCATCTGGGCGAGAAGTCCATGAGCATGGATGAGTTCAACACCGCACTTGCTGAGTGGGAAGAAGCAAGAACCAAGGCTCTGGAGAGCGCGGAGTAACCTTGGCGCCTGAATCAAAACAGACATATTTTTATTGCAATCACGTTTCAAGAAAGGCATTATTAATGTAATGCGTCAAATCAATCCGGCAGGCGCCTACCGCACCTGCCGGTTTACGTGCATACTGCAGTGCGAAAATCCTTCAGAAGAAATCCCGTGCGGAAACGCAATGGGAGCATTCAACGGGACAGCACAGCGGAAATCCAAAGGCACGTAACAGGAGGTACCCCTTGGGTAAATACATTCTCAAACGACTGGTGCACTCACTCATTACCTTGTGTATCGTCATCACCATTGTCTTGCTTTTGCTCCGCAAAATGCCGATCGAGGGATATTTTAACAACTATGAGAAGATGTCCCAGACACAGATCAATGTCACGCTGCAGAAGCTCGGACTGAAGGATCCGGCACCGGTTCAGGTCGCGAAGTATTTCGGCCAGCTTGCAAAGGGAGACCTCGGCACTTCCAACAAATACCGCAACGGATACCCGATCGCGAAGATCATTGCGAAGAAGGCGCCGATCTCCATAGAGATGGGTCTTCTCTCGGAGGTGATCGCGCTGGCGGTCGGACTTCCTCTCGGAATTGCGATGGCGAAGTCCACGAGAAGCCGGTGGAAGCTGTGGGATAAATTCGGAACGGTGCTCATCGTTATTGTTCAGGCGGTACCGTCCGCGGTTTATCATCTGCTGATTCAGCTCTACGGCAGCGAGCTGTTCGGTGTTTCCATGCTGTTTGATACGGACAACTGGGTCACCTGGATTCTTCCGGTGTTCTCGCTGTCTCTTGGTAACATCGTGTACTATGCGATGTGGCTTCGCCGCTACATGGTGGATGAGGCCAATAAGGACTACATCCGCCTGGCAAGAGCAAAGGGCGTTCCGGAGGGCAAGATCAGCCGCGTTCATATTTTCCGCAATGCATTTGTTCCGCTGGTTCAGTACATCCCGAACTCGATTCTGTTCACCCTGATGGGCTCCTTATATGTAGAATCCCTGTATTCCATTCCGGGAATGGGCGGACTTCTGGTTCAGGTGATTAAGATTCAGGACAACACGATGGTGCAGGCGCTGGTAGTCATCTACGCGGCCATCTCTGTCGTTGGCCTTCTTCTGGGTGATGTGCTCATGGCACTGGTGGATCCCAGAATCAGCTTTACGAAAAAGGAGGGCTCCAGAGCATGACCATTCGAGGAGAGAAAGAAAAACAGCTGGAGAATGCCATCACAGCCGATCTGAAGAAGAAGCTGACTCCCTACGAGAGCTACCGGGAGCTTCCGGAGGAGGAGCTGTTTGCAGAGGCAGCAGCAGACGAATCCGATGCAGAGCGCGGCGGCTATTCCAATTATTCCTACTGGAAGGCAACGCTTCGTGCGTTCTTCAAGAACAAGGTGGCGGTGTTCTTCCTGATCGTCATCATTGCGGTTCTTGCGTTTACGTTTGTTCAGCCACTTCTGCCGAATCAGAAGAGTCCGAAGACCATCTACAACGATCCGCAGACGGGCATTCAGATCATCAACCATCAGCCGGGCTCCGAGTTCTGGTTCGGTACGAACTCCATCGGACAGGACCTCTGGGCAAGAACCTGGGCAGGAACAAGAACATCGCTCGGCATCGGCTTTGCCGTTGCTGCGTTTGAAGCCTGCTTCGGCACTCTGATCGGTCTTCTTTGGGGCTATGTGCGAAAGCTGGATACGTTTTTCACGGAGCTGTACAACATCTTCGATAACGTTCCGCAGACATTGGTGCTGATCCTGATTTCCTATATCATGAATCCGGGCATCGGAACGATTATTTTCGCGCTGTGTCTGACGGGCTGGCTGTCGATGGCGCGCTTTATCCGGAACATGGTTGTGATCATCCGTGACCGGGATTACAACCTGGCGTCCAGGTGCCTTGGCACAACGACGGGAAGAATTGTCACGAAGAACCTGCTTCCGTATCTGGTGTCGGTCATCGCGCTTCGCATTTCCCTTGCGATCCCCGCGGCGATCGGAAATGAGGTTTTCGTAACCTATATCGGAATCGGCCTTCCGACCGACATTCCGTCTCTGGGAAACCTGGTTCAGGCAGGGCGTCTTTTGATGAGCCAGCCGGAGCTTCGGTATCAGCTCCTGTTCCCGACAGCGATTCTGGCGGTGATTACGATTTCTCTCTACATCGTCGGCAACGCGTTTGCGGATGCAGCGGATCCGAAGAATCACATGAACTGAGGAAGGGAGGACGAACATGAGCGATACAAACAGAGAAGTCCTTCTTTCTGTAAAGAATCTGGATTTCAAATTTACCCTCCGTGGTCAGGTGCTGCATGCACTTCGCGGAATTTCACTGGATGTTTATAAGGGCGAGAGCCTTGCCATTGTCGGCGAGTCGGGCTCCGGAAAGTCGGTTTTCGTGTCGACTCTGATGGGCCTGAATGCGGCAAACGGCAGGATCACCGGCGGCAGCATTTCCTACGACGGCTGGGAGCTGACAAGGCTTCACACCAATGAGGACTGGAGGCAGATCCGCGGCAGGAAGATCGCGATGGTCATGCAGGATCCGATGACCTCCCTGAACCCGCTGAAGACCATCGGCTACCAGATTCAGGAGGCCGTGGAGCTTCATCAGAACCTGCACGGCGAGGAGGCGAAGAAGGCAGTTTATGAGCTTCTGACCGATGTCGGCATCAGCGACCCGGAGCGCCGCTACAAGCAGTATCCGCATGAGTTCTCCGGCGGCATGCGCCAGAGAGTTGTCATTGCGATTGCGGTTGCCTGTAAGCCGGAAATCCTCATTTGCGACGAGCCGACGACGGCGCTGGATGTTACCATTCAGGCGCAGATCCTTGGTATCCTCAAGGAGATGAAGGCGAAGTACGATCTGACCACCATTTACATCACGCATGACCTTGGCGTGGTGGCGAACGTTGCGGACCGCATTGCGGTTATGTATGCAGGCGATTTTGTCGAGATCGGAAGCTGCAACGAGGTCTTCTACGATCCGAGACACCCTTATACCTGGGCGCTTCTGTCGAGCCTTCCGCAGCTTGGCGTGAAGGGTCAGGATCTGTATACCATTGTCGGAACGCCTCCGAACCTGTTCAAGGAGGTGCACGGGGATGCCTTTGCGGCACGAAATCCGCACCCTCTGAAGATTGATTTTGTAAAGAGACCTCCGATGTTCCAGGTGACACCGACGCATATGGCAAGAACCTGGCTTCTGGATCCGAGAGCCCCGCAGATTGCTCCGCCGGAGCACATCCGCGTTCTGCAGGAGAAGGGAAAGGCCCTCGGCCTTTCGGCTCCCCTGAGGGGCGTTCCGGTTCCGGGAACGGAAGAAGGCAGCTCTGTTGAGACCGGGGCTGCCGATATGTCACAGAAAGGAGCGTCCGCAGATGACTGAGAGGAAGAAACTGGTTGAAGTGGACCACATCAAGGTCCAGTTCGGCTCCAAGCGGCACCCCTTTACCGCAGTGGATCATGTCAGCTTTGATATTTACGAGGGAGAGACCTTCGGCCTTGTGGGAGAATCCGGCTCAGGGAAAACAACGATCGGCCGCTCCATCATCCGGATCAATCCGGTGACGGAGGGCGAGATTCGTTTTAACGGAAAGAGAATTTCCGGAAAGCTGTCGAGGGAGGAGGATCATCAGGTCACCAAGGACATTCAGATGATTTTCCAGGATCCGATGAGCTCTTTGAATGAGCGCGCGAAGGTCGGATACATCGTTGCAGAGGGACTGTATTCTCCGGGTCATCATCTGACCGAGGAGGAGCGGCAGGAGAAGGTTGACCGTGCACTTTCCGACGTCGGACTTCTTCCGGAGTTTGCAAGCCGCTTCCCGCACGAATTTTCCGGCGGTCAGAGACAGAGAATCGGTATTGCAAGAGCCCTTGTCATGGATCCGAAGTTCATCGTGGCGGATGAGCCGATCTCCGCATTGGACGTCTCCATCCGTGCGCAGGTTCTGAACCTGATGTCGCACCTCCAGAAGGAGCGCGGACTGACCTATCTGTTCATTGCACATGATCTGTCCGTGGTCCGCTTCATCTGCGACCGCATTGCCGTCATTCACAAGGGTCAGATCGTAGAGCTTGCGGAGTCGGAGGAGCTGTTCCGTCATCCACTGCATCCTTATACGAAGGCACTTCTGTCTGCGATCCCCCAGCCGGATCCGGAGGAGGAGAAGAACAAGAAGCTGATCGTGTACGATCCTTCCATGCACGACTATTCGACGGATAAGCCGGTGTGGAGCGAAATCCTGCCGGGACACTTTATTCTGGCGAATGAGAAGGAGCTTGCGGATTACCGCAAGGAGCTGGAGCAAAGTTAATCCATTCAGATTACAGATTAAAATGGCTGACAGCCCAAGGAAGAGCTGCAGGCGAAATCCCGGAGTGGATTTTCGCCTGCAGCTTTATGTATAATCGACAGTATGAAAAAGGAGATTCCGTATTATGAAGGTTCTGATTGCAAATCTTGACACACCTAACTACATCAAGGCCATGTCGCACTTCGGCGCGGAATGTGTCAACACCCGTGAAATTCCGGAGAGCATCGAGGAATACGACGCACTGATTCTGCCGGGCGGTGATGACATTGATCCTGTTTTCTTCCACCAGGAAATGAACGGATCGCGGGACATCGATCATGAGCTTGATGTGACGCAGCTTACGCTGTGCCGGAGATTTGCAGAGGAAGGAAAGCCGATTCTCGGCATCTGCAAGGGTGCACAGGTCATCAATGTCTGCTTCGGCGGAGATATCATCCAGGATCTTCCGGACGGAAAAAGGGAGCATCACTCCTATCACCAGGGGCTTGGAACCGGAGAGTACCATGAGACGGACATCGTCCCCGGAAGCTTTCTAGCGAAGCTCTACGGAGAGCATGTCGTAACCAACAGCTATCATCACCAGGCGATCGGCAAGGTCGGGGAAGGCCTCGAGGTTCTGCAGAAGAGCGATGACGGCGTGATCGAGTTCATGGCGCACAGGAGCCTTCCGATCTATGCCGTTCAGTGGCACCCGGAGAAGAACTGCTGGGATACAGCAAAGGATGGCGTTGCGGATGGCGAGCCGCTGTTTACGTATTTTGCAGAGAAAATCAGGAATGGAAAGTGAGCTCCGCGCGATCCGGGTTTCATGCCGGAAAAAAATCGGGAGCATCAGGAAAGGTCAGTGAATCAAAATGCCTACACTTAGAAATTTATTTGAAAATGCCTTCCGGCCCTGCGGCCAGACGCTGTACGTCTGGGGCGGCGGCTGGAACAGGGAGGACACCGGAGCCGGAGAGGACGGCATGCGGATCGGACTGAATCCGGAGTGGAAGAGGTTTTTCGATGAAAATGCCGGCACCTACGACTACGACAAGCACCGCTTCGAGTTCGGACACGGACTCGACTGCTCCGGGTTCGTCGGCTGGACGCTTTACAACACGCTGGAGAAGGAGCCCGGAATTCCGGGCTATGTTATGAGCTCCACGACAATGGCGAAAACCTTTGCAGAGCGCGGCTTCGGCACCTACGTGCCGAACGAGGAGATCACGGAGTACCGTCCCGGCGATATTGTCAGCATGAACGGTCATGTCTGGATTGCCATCGGTCAGTGTGAGGACGGGAGCGTCGTTCTGACGCACAGCAGCCCGAACACGGGTGTCCAGATTTCCGGCAGCATGCTGCCCGGAAAGGAAGAGAAGACCACGCAGTCCTACGCCGTCGCAGAGGCTGCCATGGCAAAATATTTTCCCCGATGCCACAGCTTCTATGCGACCAGAGAGTGTGCGCTGGACTACCGGGGCGGAAACCTCATGCACTGGGATCTGGAGCACGGCGTTCTCACGGATCCCGACGGATTTGTGAAAATGGGGCCCGCGGAGATCATTGACGCTGTCCTTGGCTGAGCCTTACAATGTAACTGCGTTCCGAAACAATTACAGAAAGACGAGGGTAATGCAAAATGAGCAGTGAGAACGAGAAGCGTCTCGACATCATCAAGCTGTCGGACGATGAGAAGGATGTCATCATCCTGGACCAGACAAGACTTCCCAATCACGAGGAGTATCTGAGAATTCATGAGGAAGAGGTGGCATGGAAGGCCATCAAGCTGCTGCAGGTAAGAGGCGCACCGGCGATCGGTATTTTTGCCGGATATTCCATGTATGTGCTGGCACAGCGCTATGAGGAGCTGCCTTATCCGGAGTTTCTGGAGAAGTTCCGGAAGCAGGCGGACTACCTGAACAGCTCCCGCCCGACGGCAGTGAACCTGTCCTGGGCGCTGAAGCGTCAGATCAAGGTGGTGGAAGACAACAGCGACAAGCCGGTGGCAGAGATTGTAAAGCTCCTTGGAAAGGAAGCAAAGGCAATCGAGGAAGAGAACACCGAGATGACCCGCAGAATCGCAGAATACGGCGCAACGCTCATCAAGGACGGCGACGGCATTCTGACACACTGCAACGCAGGCTATCTTGCCTGCCTTGGCTACGGCACGGCAACGGCTCCGATCTACTATGCAACGGAGCAGGGCATGAAGCTGCACGTATTTGCCGATGAGACAAGACCGCTCCTTCAGGGTGCAAGACTGACCTCCTATGAGCTTCAGAAGGCAGGCATCGATGTGACTCTGATCTGCGACAACATGGCATCCATCGTCATGAAGCAGGGCTGGGTGAACGCGGTATTCGTCGGCTGCGACCGCATTGCGGCAAACGGCGATTTTGCCAACAAGATCGGCACCTCCGGTGTCGCGATCCTGGCAAAGCACTACGGAATCCCGTTCTACACCCTGGGACCGTCCTCCACGATTGACTTCGACACGCCGACAGGAGATGACATTCACATCGAGCAGCGTGATCCTGAGGAAGTCAAGGATATGTGGTACGCGGAGCCGATGGCACTGAAGGAGGTCAAGAGCTACAACCCGTCCTTTGACGTGACCGATCATGAGCTTCTGACCGGAATCGTAACGGAGCGCGGCATTGTTTACCCGCCGTTTGAAGAGAACCTGAAGAAGCTGTTCGACCGGTAAGGTGCGGCCGTCAGAAAAGCTGCTGGGGTGCCGGGGAAATGTTTTCCGGAGACAGGCGGCAGCACAGCAGGAGACAGAGGGATTCACATAATCAGGAGGAAGAGAATATGGAACCGAGAGAAAGTATTTCCGCAAGTATCGTAGTAAAGGATGAGCTCGCCAAGGTTGTTCTGATGCCGGGCGATCCGCTCCGCGCAAAGGCTGTTGCCGAGAAGTTCATGACCGACGTGGTCTGCTTCAACGACACCCGCAACATGCTGGGCTTTACCGGAACGTACAAGGGAAAGAGAATTTCCGTTATGGGTCACGGCATGGGCGTTCCGTCCATCGGCATTTACACGCAGGAGCTCTACAGCCAGTTCGGTGTGGAAGCCATCATCCGCATCGGCTCTGCCGGCGGACTGGACATGGATGTAGATGCGAAGGACGTTGTTATCGCGGAGGCAGCATCCAGCAACTCCAACTATGGAAACGCATACGGAATTCCCGGACAGCTGGCAGCCTGCGCAGATTACGACATGCTCGCAGAGGCGGTTGAGAATGCCAAGGCACAGGGCTGCAACTACAAGGTTGGCAAGGTTTATACCTCGGATTTCTTCTATTATCCGCAGACCGGCGTGAACGAGAAGCTTCGCGATTTCGGACACCTCTGCGTTGAGATGGAGGCAGCCGGCCTGTACTGGACAGCATGTGCAAACCACAAGAAGGCACTGGCTATTCTGTCCATTTCCGATCACCTCTTCAAGCCGGTGGCTCTCTCCGCACAGGAGCGCCAGGACAGCTTCACGGATATGATGGAGATCGCACTGAACACGGCTGTGAAGTTCGCGTAAAAAAGTATGCGCAGAAAGACCGGCAGAATGATTGGCACAGAGGTCGGCGGAAGGTACGCAGGCGCATCGAAAAAATTTTTCGGACAGTATGAACCGGAGCGGGGGCATTTGGCCCCCGCTTTTGCTGTCTTTTTTGATACACTTCTTATCACAAAATAGAAAATGAGTATGCTCCATTTCTTGGAAACTGTAATCTGGCCCGAATCAATCAGTGGTGGGGAGTTGCCTGCCGGTGCTGTTGTTTTGCCTCGGAACAATGTGAAGATGATGGAATGGCCTGGCAGAGATGCTTTCAGCGATGGGACTTATCTGACCGGCCGAAATAATCCCTGTGGTGAAAAAAAGAAAAACAGGGATGCATTCAGTCGGGCGAAATAATCCCTGTGGAGCAAAAGTGCGGAACAGGGCTGAACCTCGTGGGGGCGGACAGCGTCATTCATTTCGACCCTTGGTGGAACACGGCAGCGGAGAACCAGGCAAGCGATCGCGCACACCGGATCGGACAGACAAAAGTCGTTACGGTTTACAAGCTTGTTGCGAAGGGCACCATTGAAGAAAGAATCCTTGCTCTCCAGCAGCAGAAGGCGAAGCTTGCGCAGGATGTGCTCAGCGGAGAAGGCGTCGGAAGCGCAGTCCTTTCCAGAGAGGATCTGGTGGAGAGAGCCACTTTTCGGCGGAGAGATGATTCTCGGCGGGGCGAACTGATTCTCGGCGGGGAGAGTTGACTTTCGGCGGAGAGAGCCGCCTGGAACGCAAAAGTCGTGCTAAGAAAAGCTTAAACAGAAAAATAGCGCAACCAAATTAACAGAAAATATCGTATGATAAGGCGAAAGGCAACCTGAATTGTGATTTCAGAAAGGAGCCATTCGCCTATGAAAGTAAGAAGCGTGAGTTTGGAGCAGCTTCTGAAGCAGCTGGAAAACAGCAGAATGTCATCGGACCTTGGCAAGGATATTCTGTCCACCTATGACATTCTGAAGGGTTATCCGTTTGATCGGAATGAGGCTGCGAGCCGGATCATCCTGAACAACGCGAAGCACCCCGGCATTCTGGCGTCCCTTTCAACAGGATCGCGGCAGCATCCGGTACTCCCGGATTCCGACACGATTCCCGCAAATGAAATCCGAAGCCGGCTCAACCTGCAGTTTCAGGAGCTCTGCCGGGAAGCGGCGAGTGTCCTTGGCTATGCGCTGGAGGAAGCATGAAGCCGAAGCTTCGTGTCGCAACGATCTGCGCTACTGACCGGATTCCATCACGATCGCGTGCGATGCCGGTTGACATCTCAAGCGGTTAAAAACAACAATAATATCCATACGTCGGCATTTTTTGAGGTAAAATGTTGATGTATGGATTTTTTATACCATGGTTATACTTGGATGAGACAAAATCCGAGAAGACGGATTTGCGAATGCATCAGCCAGAGATTCCCTTTTCGAAGGAGTAGCATCTCAATTCGGCAAAACTCTCGCCAAGAGATGCTTTTCATCGATAGAATGCATCCTGATTGGCGGGAATGCTTCGGCGGGGATGATTTTCCGGCCGGAGATGCATCCTGATTTGCAGGAAATGTCTGGCAGGGATGAATTGGAACAGGGAAATGCATCCCGATTGGTAGGAATATCACTCCTCTGAATCAGTCCAAATACCGGCAGGCATTCCGAATTTATGAAAGAAACCGCGACACCGCTCTGATGGAGTATTGCATTGCTGCGGGCGTGGCAAGGACCTGCAAGATTCTGGAAGACATCTGCAGAAAACTAAATGTTCCTGAAGTGAACTGTCCTTGAAGCGAACTGTCCCTGAAGTGAAATGTCTCTGAAGTTAACTGTCCCTGAAGCGGAGGTGTCATACGAAAACAAATGAGAAAAAATTCTACATGGCAGCTGCGAATGTGGTAGCCTGCCTCGGAGTGATCATTCTTCATACAAATTTTGTTTTCTGGACAAAGCCGGGAGGGAGACTCTGGATCACCTCCTGCTTTCTGGAAACCTTTTTTTACTGGCCGGTTCCGGTGTTCTTCATGTTGTCCGGCGCCAACCTGCTGGATTATCGGGAGCGGTATTCCACGGTGGAATTTCTGAAAAAGAGAATATCGCGTACTCTGATTCCGTTTCTGTTCTGGAGCCTTGCGGCAGAGCTGTATCTGTCGGCTCTTTATGAACGAGCCATAGACTGGAGCTTTCCAAGAGTTCTGAATGATATCCTGAATGCAAAAACCTTTTCCATATACTGGTTCTTCCTCCCTTTGTTTGGTGCCTATCTGTCGATGCCGATTCTGAGCCGAGTGGAGCATAAGATACGCACATATCTGTATGCAATTCTCTGTGGGATGTTCTTTGTCTGCATTCTGCCGCTTGTCTGTCGGCTTCTTGATGTTCAGATGAACCATGAGCTGATTCCTCCGATCGCGGGAGGATATCTGATTTATGTCATGCTCGGGTATGTTCTGGACCGCGTGGATCTGGATAGGAAGACGCGGTGTGCCTTCTATTTGCTCGGGATCATTGGATGGCTGATGCAGTTTATCGGGACGATCCTTGCTTCCGAGGGGGAGATCGGAGTCGATGTTACCTTTAAGGGATATACGAATTTTCCGGCCTTTCTGCAGGCAGCTGCTGTTTTTGTATTTCTGAAATACGCAGACTACGAGAAGCTTTTCGGAAGCAGGATGGAAGCGGTGCGGGAACATGTGGTGTCCCTGTCCTCTCTTACATATGGAATCTATCTGATTCATTATTTTTTCGTGGTCGGTCTGCCTCGCCTTTGGGATATTCAGACGACAAAGCTTAGCTGGAGACTGGGCGGGGCAGTCGGTATTTTCTTTCTAAGTGCGGGAATTACATGGCTGCTGAAGAAGATTCCGCTTGTGAGAAGGCTGGTACCGTAAAACGCAGAACGCCCTCCCGAGGATGTCCTGCAGGATATTGAACACTATGGAATCGAAGTTGGTGCCGAAGAGGAAAACATGTTGAAAAAGCGCAAATCAAACCGCAGACTGCGGTACTTTCTGATATATACCATTCTGTATCTGATTCTGGCTGGACTCCTGGTCCTTTTCTTCAGGCTGCAAAACCGTTCGCTGGTCTACCATGCGGATGCATGGAGGCAGCATCTCCGCGCACTTGCCTATTACGGGAAGTGGCTTCGGGGGAATCTGTGGCATCTTCTTCATGATCATTCTCTTACGCCGCAGGCCTGGTCCCTCGGCCTTGGATATGGATCGGATGTTCTGACAACGCTCCACTATTATTGCATCGGAGAGCCGTTGACGGCATTGACGGTATTCGTTCCGGAGCGGTTTACCAAATATTACTTCGAATTTCTGATCCTGCTGCGGCCGTATCTCGCAGGACTTTCGTTTTCTGCGTATGCAGAATATATGATCGGAAGAAAGCAGCTCCATGGAACCGGGAGCTGCACGACCACAGGTTCCGGTTCGTTCCAGATTTTATGCGGTGCGCTCTGCTATGTTTTCAGCGGGACCGTGCTGTATCTTGGAATGCTGCATCCGTTTTTCGTGACCCCGATGATCTATCTGCCGCTTCTCTTCCTTGGCGTCGAGAAGGTTCTGCGGGAGAGGAAGCCGCGTATTTTCCTTGTGACCGTCTGGCTTGCGGCCCTGTCCAATTTCTATTTCTTCTACATGCTCGCATTGATGACCGCGGCCTATGCACTGGTGCGGGTAATCGCGAGGACGCGCGGAGAACAGGCGATCCGAAATGCAGGCGCTGGCACCGCAGGAGCGGGGCAAACACATCGCAGGAACTGCGCAAGCTGGATTCCGGAGGCACTCCGCAGGATTCTGCAGCTTCTTGGCTATGCCGCCGCGGGAACGATGGCAGCAGGCGCGGTGCTGATCCCGATTCTGGTGCAGTTTCAAAGCGATCCGAGAAATGCCACATCGTATGGCTTGCCTCTTTTCTATGAGAAGGAATATTATTCGGAGCTTCTGAAAAATGCGGTGACCTTTATCAACCATCCGCTGTATGACACCGAGCTCTGCTTGTCGGTTGTCTGCATCGCGGCGGTGATCACACTGTTTTTCCTGCGGGGGCACGGGCAGCTGAAGCTTGCAGTCATCGGCGCGGCTGTGATGCTGTGTCTTCCTGCTGCCGGTTATGTGATGAATGGCGGAGCGTATGTGATCAACCGGTGGACGTTTGCTGTAGAATTCCTGTTCGCCTTTGTCCTTACGGTTGTCTGGAGCGATGAGCAGGTCCGTTTCCGGGGGAAAAACATTGGCCGGGGCCTCGCATTTTCGCTTGTCCTTGTGACGCTTGCGCTGAATATTGTAATCGGTTACATACGCATCCCTGCAGGAGAAAACGGCGGCACCGGTCAGAACGGCTTTCCGTCGGAATTTGCGGATGAGCAGACGGCAGAAGAGTACATGATTGCCGCAAACCGGAATGAGTCGGCTGCGGTGACGCAGTATGCGGCCGCAGTGGAGAATCCGGTGTTTTACCGTTATACCGGCCGGGACCTTACCTACAATGCGGGAACGCAGACACAGACCTCCTCGACGCAGTTCTGCTGGAGCCTTGCAAACGGTTCCGTAGCCGATTTCTTCAAGGCGCTTGGCGTGAATGAGGAGCAGAACTTCAGCTATACCGGCTTGGACGATCGGACTGCGCTGGAGGCGCTTGCCGGGGTAAAATATTACACCATTGCCTACGACAATGATTACGAGAAGCAGTTTGTTCCGTACGGCTTTGCAGACTGCGGAACCGTGGAAGCCTGGAATTCCGCGGAGAGCCTTCAGGAAAAATCAGGTGCCGTGTACGGCGATGACAGCTGGGAGCCCGTGGTACCGACCTACCACATTTATCAGAATACATTTGCACTGCCGATTGGCTATACCTATACCGGTTTTGTTCAAAGAAGCGCGTTTGATGCGATGGACCTGACTGAGCGCCAGGAGGCATTGCTTCAGGGCGTTGTTCTTGAAGATGAAGAGAGGATGAATGCCGGAAATGAGGACCGTCAGGAAGTCGGAAATGAGGACCGTCAGGAAACCGGGAATGAAGAAGGCCTGCAAGCCAGAGTAAGCGGTCTGGAGCAGGTGCAGCCGGAATTTTCAGAGGAAAAGCGCACGTACACTGTAGAAACCGGAGACGGCGTTTCGTATGCTGCAGAAGCCTCTGCCCCGTGCTTTCGTGTGACGAAGGAAGGCGCGAAGGTAACGCTTCGCTTTGAGGCAGCAGAAGAGGCGGAAACCTATCTGGTGCTGCGTGATCTTGACGCCGGACCACTCGACGTGAAAAACGGGGAAGACGAGAAATCGGATACCCAGGCAGAAATGCAGGAAATTTATCCCATCCATGTCACTGCCTTGCGAGACGGTACTGCGTTGACGGACAAGACTTTGAACTATAAAACGGAAATCAACCAGTATTACAGTGGCTGGAAGGATTTTGCCATCAACATGGGATACCGGAGCCATGGAGCAGATGCATTGGAAATTACGTTCCAGAGCGAAGGAATCTATTCCATGTCAGAGCTTGCCGTTGTTGTCCAGCCGACAGAGGAGATGATGCGGCATGCGGTGGACCGGCTTGTCTGCACGATGACGGATGTCGACCTTCACCGGAATCCGGTGTCTTTTGCAAGCAGTGAGATCACAGGAACGGTGAATGCGGAGCAGGACCGGTATCTGGTGTTCTCCATCCCGTACAGCAAGGGCTGGACGGTGTATGATAATGGAAAAAAGGCCGAGCTGCAGAAAGCAAATCTGATGTATCTTGGCATGCCGATTGAGGCAGGGAACCACGAAATCCGGTTGATATATCGCACGCCCGGCGGAACGGCGGGGATTCTTGTGTCGCTTGCCGGAGTGATTCTGATGATTTTTCTGTGCAGAAAGAGTGCCGGAGGACAGAGAGCAAGAAATTGTAACCCAGACTGAAATGCAGTCATGATTAAGCAGTCTGGGCAAAAGCATAAATTCAATCGAAAAATCTGGAGAAACGTATTTATGAACCACATGAACAACAGCAGGACTAAGCGGCGCAGTCTGTCCTGCCGGATCAAAGAGCATTGGAGTCCTTTGATCCTTTTTGCAAACCTTGCAGCCTATATTGGCTTCGCATTGATTGACGGGCCGGTCTGGTGCCGGGATTCGAACAGCTACGCCACGATGGACTACACGAGAGAGCCGATCTATCCCACCTTCCTGTGGCTTATGCGCAAGCTCTTCGGTGAAAATGTGATGGTGCACGGCTGGGATCTTACGGACCGTCTCGGGGGAAAAGCACCTGCGATGGAGCCGCTCTATCTGATGGCGGTTATTGTAGTCCAGTCGATTCTTGCGGCTGTTACGGTGTGGCTTCTTTCGAAGCTCTGCTATGAAATCAGCGGAAAGCTTCGTTATGCTGCTGCGGCAAATCTTGTGATGTGGGGCGTTGATCTTCTGAATCGCTTCGGGGCAAAACGGGGATCAACCTACACGCAGAGTATTATGACAGAAGGCTTTGGCGTTTCCTTTTATATCCTGTTCCTTCTGAGCCTTTTTCAGTATCTGAGGCAGCGCCGCAGAATGGAGCTCGGAAACGAAACATCCTGGAAGAGATATCTCCGGCTTTCTGTTCTGATGATGGTTTTATGTGCATCCCAGCACAAGCAGCTGACCATTACCCTGATCATCTTTGCAGCTGCTGCGATTTTTGCAGATTTGCGGCTCCTGATCCGGTACCGCAGCTTCGTGAAAACCGGAAATCAGGCCGCAAATCAAAGCGGGCAGCAATGCTGCGGTAAAACAGGAACACGAAAAGCGGCGCTGAGCTGGCTCTTCCGGGATGCTGCGGCACTTCTTTGTGCAGGAGTTCTGATTTTTCTGATCGGACACATTTATAACCTGACGTTCCACGGTGTGTGGTCCTTCCATACAGGAAGTGCGGATAAGATTGACAGTACGCTGCTCTACACAGTTACCGAGGAGGATGCAGAGCTGTTTGTATCGAATGAAAAAGCTGCACCCGATGACGCGGATAACCTGCGTGAGCTCTTCCTCAGCATTGAAGAAGAGCTTGCAGGGCAGCAGCTTCGGTATGTGGATGCACCGTCTGGCTCCTGGGTGGAGCTCTGCTCACACTATGCGGACAGCTATGACATCATCGGCTTTGAGGTCCTGGATCCTCTTGTGGACAGCTATGTGCGAACGAATCAGCCGGATCTGATCCCGGGGAGCATGGAATTTGCGATTGCGACGGATCAGGTCTGTCAGAGTCTGGAGCATGTGCTGATCCGACAGAATCCCGGACGTCTTTTGTATCTCTGGATCAACAATGTCCGCAAGGGCTTTGTCAATACCGTCCTTCGTGTCAGCACGGTGCTCAACTGGGCATCTCTGGTCCTGTGGATTTCCTATCTGTCGGCTTTATTTCTTCTGCTCCAGAGGGAAAAACACAAGTCCGGTGATTCATTCCGGACGTCAGAAAAGAATTCATGCAATGCGGCAGAAGGGAAGCGGTGTGTTGATACGATTCTGCTTGCGTCACTGGTTCTTCTCGGAACACTGGTCAATTGTATGGTGGTGGGAGCTATTATTTTCCCGCAGACCAGATATATGATTTACAACATGGGATTGTTTTACATAGCACTGATTCTGATGATGGGCGAGCTTGGAAGAGGACATCTGAAGGTGTTGAAATCGTATTGAATGTTCCGGAGGAGATCGAAGAAGAATCTGGAAAATTGACACATCAACATTTCGGAACGATAATATGTCCATATATCAACATTTTAGAAAACGGAAATGTTGATATATGGATTTTTGCGAATTAAGACTGCAATTGGAGACAGAGATGCTGGAAAGAAAAATTACAAAGCAGTTATGGGATTGGAAAAACAATGCCAGAAAAAAGTGCCTGGTTGTCCTTGGGGCAAGACAGGTTGGGAAAACCTATGCAATTGAAAATTTCGGCAGACAGGCTTATCAAGAGGTCCTGACGATCAATTTCAAAGAAACAAGCTCCAGCAAGGATATTTTTCTTGGAGATCTGAATGTGGACTCTATGATTACAGCAATGCGCTTTCGCTATCCGGAACGTAGAATATCGCCGGGGGAAACATTGATTTTTCTGGACGAAATTCAGGAGTGTCCGGAAGCGATTACTTCTTTGAAATTCTGGAGTATTGACGGGAGATATGATGTGATTGCGTCAGGCTCTCTTCTTGGAATCGATTATCACAGAGCGTCCTCCTATCCGGTCGGTTATGTCGAATATCTGCACATGTCTGCACTTGATTTCGAGGAATTCCTATGGAGCAAGGGCGTTCAGAATGATCTGATCGACAAGCTCAGGGAGATGTTTGAAAAGAGAGTCATGGTTCCTGAGGCAATCCACAGCGTCATGATGGCCTGTTTAAGAGAGTATCTTGCATTGGGCGGGATGCCGGAGGTCATCGACGACTATGTGAAAAACAAAGACTATCGGAGTGCAGACCGGATCCAGCGCCAGCTTCTGACCGGATATCGGTACGATATTGCTCATTATGCAAAATCAGAAGAAAAGGTGAAGGCAGAAAAATGCTACCTTTCGCTGGGAAAGCAATTACTCGATAAAGAGAATCATAAGTTTCAATATAAGGAAGTGGAAAAGGGAGGAAGAGCACAGAAATATTACTCCAGCATTGAGTGGCTTCTCTCGGCAGACATTATTACAACCGCCAGACTGGTCACAGATGTCATGTATGATCTGGGCGATTACGCAAGAGATGACTTCTTCAGAGCGTATACGACGGATTTGTCACTTCTTATCGCAATGAAGGATTTCGGTCTGAAGCAGCATATCATTGAAAACACGCTGCAGGCAAATTCCAAGGGCGGATTGTATGAATGTCTGATTGCGGATATTCTGAGCAAAAAAGGACTCCCGCTCTACTTCTATAAAAATGAAACAACGAAGAAAGAGATTGATTTCCTGACGCAAAAGGACGGTGCCATCCTTCCAATTGAAGTCAAAAGCGGAAACTCGGCAGCTCCGTCCTTGAATTGGCTCATGGATCACAGGGAAATTCCTCTGGCATATAAGTTCCATGACGGCAATGTCGGAACTGCGGAGAATGGGATTGTAACCATGCCGCTCTACATGGCGATGTTTGTGTAAGGGGAGCGCTTACTGCAACCTGCGCTTCATTCCTGACGGATCCCGATTCCCATCAGGATCAGCATCAGCGGCAGACAGGTGATCTGATCAAAAAGCACTGTCCCGACCGCAAGATAGCAAAGGTGCATCATAATGTAAGGAAGAGAGCGAAGCTTCCGATTCCAGATTCGCAATGACAATACGATGATAACAAGATAAAGCATCATCCCGATAAGTCCTGTCGTCAGGAGCCGGTTCAGGAGAATGCTGTGCGCATTCATGATATCCATTCCGAACCGATTCAGGAAAACAGAACGGTACTCCGGATGGCTTAACAGATAAGAATACAGACAGTCGGGGCCGATCCCAAAGAGCTTTTGCGAAAGGGGAAGGCCCCGATAAATTTCGGAGCAGGTGCTCCAGATGAGGCCGCGCGAGGAGCCGAAGCGATCCGAATACAGCCCGGGCAGCAGCACCTGAACCAGCAGAAGCAGCACGGCCCCTGCAAGGCAGAGCAGTTCAAAACAGCGAAGATGCCCCACACAGGTGACATCCTTCTGCTTTTTGACCGGGGCGGCGTGGCGGGAAGTGGCATTCCGAATCCGAGATTTCCACAACAGGATCGACACCGCTGCGGCCAGAAGAGCGACCCCGTACCAATCATGAATCAGCCTCCAGGAGATTCCCTGCGTATTCTCATACAGATACCGGTCCAGCTCCGGTCTCCTGGTGATCAGGCAAATATGAAGAAGAACCGGCAGCAGGCAGAAGGCAACCAGCTGCTCCAGAAAGGCAGGAAGACCGGCCCTGTTCTGAACACTGACGATTGCCAGCGAGACAAAGCAGACCCCCAGAATCAGATAGCAGCTCTCGGTTCCGGATAAAATCAGAATCAGAAAGGACATCACAAGAAGCAGCTCTTTTACATAAACCGTCCGGCCGGATTGCCGGTTCAGCCTTGCCAGATACAGATCCCCCATGAGAATTGGAACGACAACCGACAGATATCCGCAGAACCAGTCGATATTTCCCAGAGTCGACAGATACGTGTAATCGATCCCCATATAGGAAAAAGGATAGAACCGGAAGCGATTGGCAATTCCGAGAAAAATCGTAATTCCGGCTCCTGCGTAAAGGCAGTATGTTCCAAATTTACGGGCATGCTCCCCGTCACCGGATACCGGAAAAGAAAAGAGAAAGGCAAAGAAAAGCGAAAGCGCCTGTACCAGAAATCCCATCATCCACCCATCTGCTCCGCTCCATGTATCCGCAAAGCTTCCGGACAGCAGAGAAGAGAACAGAAGAGAGGTGATCAGAAGCAGAATAAAAAGCCTCCATAAGCGAAGACGAAGCGTGCCGGATCCTGCTATGCAGCCTGCGTTGGTGCCTTCGAAATCGGACCGATTCTTCTGTCGGGAAGCTGTCTGCAGAGGCTTTCGAGGAAGAAACAGATTGTTTTGCCTTATAGTGAAGTCTGTAGCCATAAAATAATCATAAATAAATACAAAATGTATATTTATCTCAATTTTCGTGCTACACTTGCCTCAGGAGGAAAAAATGATGAGTATTTTTTTGTTGAACCTTGAACTGTGCGGAGTGAAGAACATTGAGAAACCCATCTCATTTCGTTTTTACAAGAAGACCATATCGAAAAACTTCAATGCGCAAGATTATCGGGTGAAGTCAATTTACGGAGAAAATGGCGTAGGGAAAACTGCAGTGATCACAGGAGTTAAGATTCTGCGTGAACTGATTTTGAATGCCGGATATCTTAGTGATTCCAAGACACAGGAAATGCTGCAAAATCTGGTGAATAAGACAATGCAGTATCTGGAGATTACAGCAGAGTTCCTGAACAATACAGAAGGAAAAAGCGAAATTGTAAAATATCATGTCTGCGTGGAAAATCACCCGGAAGAGGGGGGATATGTTATCAGCAGGGAAGATTTGACAGTGAAACCAAGATCAAATCCCAAGTCGACCGGACAAATGATCTATGCTGTGGAAAATGGCGAAATATGTTCTGTAGCAGGCAAGAAAGCTGATGCAGAGAAAATCCGAACAGTTACAGCAAATCTGCTGCTCCAGAGGAGCATGATATCCTTGTTTCCTAGAATCTATCATAGAACGGAGAACAGCAGATTTGTTCTTCGTCTGATTGATGTAGCTTATTTTGCTGCGTCTATTAAGGCTTATCTGAATGAGGAAGACCGGCATGACCGCTTTTTCCTGAACCAGTCTATGCAAAATATGCTGAATCTTGCGGAGGATGCGGAGGTGAAATGGCGAGACTTTCTTCGAAATATGAAACGGCAGATGCAGGGAAGCGTACTGAAAGAATATGTATCTAAAAGTGAATTTGAGGAATATGAGAATCAGATAGAAAGATTGGAGCAGTTTCTGAAAAAGTTTAAGCCGGACCTTCAGGGAATTCTCATTGATCGGACAGAGGATGGAGATGTCTATCGGTGCACACTGAATTTTGATTATGGAGGTTACAAGATTAATGAAGAGTTTGAAAGCACCGGTATCAAGAAACTGATGCGAATGTTCGAGAGCTTTGATTTTGCAAGCTCGGGTGGCATTGTGTTTATTGATGAATTGGACGCCAATATCAATGATGTATATCTTTGTAAGCTAATTGAGTATGTGGCACAGTATGGAAAAGGACAGTTGTGTTTTACAGCCCATAATCTCAGTCCAATGCGCTTCTTGAAGCAGATGAAAAAGTCTATTGATTTTATGACTGCGGATAACCGCGTGATCTCCTGGAATGTCAATGGAAACTTTGCACCGGAGAATCAGTTCCGGGACGGGATGATTGAGGGATGCCCGCTAAATATAGAGGCCAGCGATTTTATTGGAATCTTTGGGAGGGAATGACGAGGTGCAGATACTCTTTTGCCTGGAAACAAACCAGAATGCGGATACTGACTGGGTATATATACATGAAACGATTGAACAGTTTTACGTATATAGGACAGTTCGCCTTCGCCCTGTCTACATGGGGACAAAGATGAATCTTCTGCAGTCCAAGGTACAAAAGAAAATCGGAAGATGCATAAAAGAATATACAGGAGAGACCGTGGTTGTGGTATGCACGGATACAGATTGTTATGATACGGACTGCATGCAGAAAGAAGACAATGAGAAGATAAATGCCTTTTGCCATGCACATCAGTACAAATACATATGGTTTTGCAGAAATGTTGAAGAAGTGTATACAGGAAAGAGTGTTGCCAAGAAGGAGAAGGTGGATATTGCTGAAAAATTCCGTAAAAAGCGTTGTATTGAGCAATGCAGCGAAAAGAAGCTATGCCAGGATGTATATGCGCACGGAACGAGCAATATTTTAAATGTATTGGATGGATTGTTGGAAAGAAAAGCTTGTTAAAACTTTATCATACCAAATATAAAGTGGCCAATCGGATAATAAGACCAATATACGAATTGAATTGGAGAATGCTTATGAGTGGAAATGAAATTATGAAGATTATTGAGAGTAATCTTCCGATCACGAAAACAGAAGTTAATGTTGTCATAGGAGGAATTATCACCGCAATTTTTTTAAGAAGAAATACGGCTACATCGGAATTTGAAAAAATTAAAGCAGGAGAATTTAAAACGGTACTAGAAGATCTTCTTCAATCGGGGAAAATAACATACACAGAATTATATAAAGCGAATAACTTTTTGGATATAGCAAAGTTGGCCGATCAGTATTACGAAAAGTTGCCTAGGAGAAAACGTTTTGATGAGTATGATTTTGACTGGTTTATGCGTTTTTATGAATCTGTTGGCAATATTAGCAATGAAAAAATGCAGGATATTTGGGGACGTATTTTAGCAGGAGAAATTAGTCATTCCAATACTTTTTCATTACATACAATTGATGTATTGAAGAACTTTGGAAAGGACGATGCCATTTTATTTGAAAAAATTTGTGCACATGCAATATGCTATGGAAATATGTGCTTTATTCCTAACTATGAAGAATACTTTGATGAATCTGGCGTTGACTATTCTGAAATCATGCATTTAAGTGAGCTTGGGGTGATTTACGATAATGGCATGATTTCTTTATGCTTTGATGATCAGAAGGAAGAGGAGCTTCCTGTCCATAATGGACATTTAATGATGATTCATGCTTTGAGCAAAGGCAAAAGCTTTGAAATTCCACAATATCCATATACGACAGTTGGAAGCGAGTTAGCTTTCTTAAAGAAGAACTTTGCAAGTGATGTAGAATTTGAAAAATTTATTCAAATTTTGCAAGGCAGAAATCCTGAATTCAAAATAGATATTAGCACATTCAATGGGAATGGTATTTATAATTGTATGTAGAACCGGTTTATGTCGAATTAAAACCGTAAATTATGAAAGAATTTAAATCCCACTTTTATATTTAAAGGAAATAAGATAGGATGTTCTGCTACGGTACAGGATTACAAAATTGTTGAGTGTTCAAATCAAGGAGAAGAACACGAATGAATAATATTGCTGAGAATCCCGGAAGATGAAAGCTCCGGTGAAGAACTTGTTTGGTGACAGATCAGAATTGAGATTCTAGTGAAAGATACTCATTGCATTTTAAATTTAGTATAGTTTTTTTAAAGTGAGGCTATGGTATGGGGGAAAATTATACATACATGACGAATCCGACTGCGGCAACTCAAAGTGAGAACCCGATTCAGTATGGAACATGCAGGATGATTCTTGATGGCGATAATTCCAGAATAAGTGGGAAGTATTGGACTTCCAGCAATACCACTGGTGATATTGAATGGGTGGCTGAGCAATCTCAGGAATGATGTGCGATCTTTGAAGGCTCAAAATAGCTAGGTCGATAATGTGTGTCTCAAGGATGGAGGGCCGCATGAAGATTAGTAAAATACGAGTACAAAACTATAAGTCGCTGAAAGATGTGTGTGTTCCAACGAACCCAGACATCAACGTTTTTGTGGGCGAAAACGATGCTGGCAAGAGTACACTTCTTGAGGTTATATCAATCATAACGTCTGGCAAGCTGAACGGATACGCTTTTAGCAGGCAGATCAAGGACAATATGTTCAATATAGATGTCCGCAATGCGTATATAGCCTCTCTCAAGGATACAAAGCCATCTGCCCCGCCTCAAATAATCATGGAGGCCTATTGTGAAGACGGTGATGCACAGTATAGAGGCAGTAATAATTCCTTGAGTGAGGATATTTCTGGAATCCGCGTAGTCGCAGAATTTGATAGTCAATACGCCAGTGTATACACAGACATGCTTGAAGCAGGCGAAGTGAAAGATATACCTGTTGAGTTTTATCGTGTCGATTGCAAATATTTTAGCGGAGAACCAGTAAGTTACCGCTATTGCCCTATAAAATCTATTTTCGTTGACACTACACGGAAAGATTACACCGGCGTGGTGGATAGATTTGTATCGGAAAATATAACTCAATATCTTTCGCCAGAAGATCAGGTTGATCTGAGTATTGCCTATAGAAAAGTACGCGCCAACTTTAGTGACAGTGGCACCATCACAAAGCTCAACGAGGAATTAAAGAAAGGCCAAGCATTAAATGGAAGGGTATGTTCTCTTGAGCTTAGAGAAAATGATGTAGATGAATGGAAGCGCCAGATGGCGATTTCGATCGATACTATTCCATTCGAGCAAATCGGATTTGGAACCCAAAACACAATAAAGGTTGAGCTTGCGATTGCTCATGATGCCGAAGAAGTGAACATGATTCTCATGGAGGAACCGGAAAACTGCCTGTCGCACACAAATATGGCAAGGCTGGTACATCGTGTTTCTTCAACTGAAGGGAAACAAATATTTATTTCAACGCACAGCAGCTTCGTTGTAAATAAGCTGAATTTAGGAAATCTGCTTCTTGTTGAAAAAGGTGAAGTGAAGCCATTCCGAGATTTACCGGCTGATACTATCAGTTATTTCAAAAAGCTTCCTGGATATGATACATTGCGCCTTGTGCTGGCTGAAAAAGTCGTTCTTGTAGAAGGTCCTACGGACGATCTTATCATTCAGCGAGCATACAAGGATAAAAAAGGCTGTCTTCCATGTGAAAATGGGATTGATATCATAGCTGTCGATTCTCTGGCATTCAAGCGTTATTGTGACATCGCTGTAATTCTTAAAAAGAAAATTGCAGTCGTAACGGATAACGATGGTAACATAGCCTTGAATATTGACGAAAAATACAGCGAGTACAAGGATTCGCCGTATATTAGAATCTTTCATGAGAGGAATGAAACCCTTAACACAATAGAACCATCTGTTTTAGCTGTGAACTGTGATGAAAATGGAGCACCAACTGAAGAGTTTAAGACGGTAATTTCATGCGGAACGTCACTGATGAATAGAGATTACGATGGAATATTGGGCTTCATGAGCAAAAATAAGTCAGAATGGGCAGCGAGAGTATTTGACTCGGAGACCCGTATTCAGTATCCGGCATACATCGAGGGACTGATAGATGAATACTGTTAGATTGGCTGCTGCTGGAGCAGGAAAAACATACAGAATATGTTGCGAAGCGCTTGAGAAAATAAGAGAAAACGAGTGTGCTCGCGTCCTTATGGTCACATACACAAACAGGGGCGCGGAGGCTATCCGCACAGAATTGGAAGCGCAGAATTATGGCGTATTACCATCTAACATAGTCGTCTATACATGGTATCAGTTTCTTTTGAAGGAACTGATAAAACCATATCAGACGTATATAACTGGTATAAACAAGCTGGTTTCTCTTGATTTCTCGCTTGAGCATACTCGTAATTATGCTCCTGCTGACACTGCAAAGCGTTATATTACCGATTCAGATAATGTTCGTTCTGAAGAAGCAAGTAATT
>JABLTN010046063.1_pt1 | contig 57830 bp, 56 predicted proteins | sample 7160141 | NCBI WGS metagenome assembly JABLTN01 (sample SAMN14651226, study PRJNA627086) | human gut metagenome | isolation source: feces | host: Homo sapiens | reverse complement strand
ATGAATAACCTAGTTGAAAATACGCGAATAAATGCAGAAGTGGAGCTAGAGTATATGACATTGGAAGAAAAACTAAATGAATTCAAAGCTGAAGGTAAACAAGAAGAAAAAGTATCGCTTGTTAAGAACATGCTCCAAAAAAATAAATATTGTATTTCTGAAATTGCTGAATTAACACAATTATCAGAAGAAGATGTTGAAAGAATAGCTCAAGAGCTAAAAAATAGTACTGAAAATACCAAATAAAGGTAACAAAAAGAAATTGAAGAATTATGACATTAGAAGAAAAACTAAATGAATTCAAAGCTGAAGGTATTGCTGAAGGTAAAAAGAAAAAAGCTATTGAGACTGCTAAAAACTTGCTTTTAATGACTGATTTTTCTATTGATATAATTGCTAAAATCACTTTATTGCCTCTAGAAGAAATAGAAAAACTAAAACAAGAATTAAAAGAAAGTTAAAATTGATTTAAGTGAATATTAATTTTATTGAAAAACCATTTTTATTTTTCAATTTTTTGAAAAAATGAACAATATTACAATATTTAGATAATTAAAAATTTTAATAATTATACTTTTAGATAGTATTCCTAAAGTTGAGCTGTACTATAATAGACATGTGTTTAAAACACGAGGAGGAATGAAATGAATTTCAAGAAAGTTTCTGCTTCAATTATGGCAGTTGCATTACTTGCTGGATGTGGATCATCTACAGGTACAACAACTACTCCAGAAGCAAGCACAGGTGCAGATGAAACAGCTTCAACAAAGATCGATGATCTAAAGATTGAATTTGTTCCATCAAAAGATGCTGACGTTATCAAAACAGGTACACAAGGCTTAGATCAACTAATTATTGATGAAATGGCTAAACATGGCTATGAAATTGGGAAAGTTGATATCACAGTTGGTACTAACTATGATGCTACTGGTGAAGCATTAGCAAGTGGTGCTATCGATTTAGGTTGGTTACCAGGCGGAACATATGCATTATATTCTGATGAATGCGATGTTATCTTAACTGCTACAAGAAATGGTTTAAGCAACGACTCTACAGATCCTAAGACATGGAATGGCGAAGCAAACGCTACTAAGAAAGATGGACCACAAGTTACTTACTATCGTTCATTAATCTATGCAACACCAAGTGAATATGGTAAAGAATTAGCAGCAAAAGTTAATGCGGGTGAAGAACTAACTTGGGATGATTTAAATAAAGCTACTTGGGCTGTTCAAAAGACTTCAAGTTCTGCTGGATACATTTACCCAACATTGTGGCTAATGGAAAACTATGATGGAAAGAAAATTTCTGATCTTGAAAATGTAGTTCCACTAGACAGTGGTTATGGTACAGCATTTGATCAAGCTGCTCATGGTTTAGTAGATGTTATTGTTTGTTATGCTGATGGACGTAATGACTACGAAGCTGCTTGGACATTACCAGAAGATCAAAAAGATGAAACTGGTAAACAAGGTTTCGGTCGTACAGATTCAATCTGGAATGAACTAAATGTTATTGGTGTTACAGAAGGTATCTATAACGATACAGTTGCTATCACAAAAGAAAACAGTGATGTATACAATCCTGAATTTATCGCTGCTATCCAAGATTCTTTAATCAACATCATCAATACTGATGAAGGACAAAAGATTTTCAGCGTATATTCTCATACAGGATATGCTAAAGCAACAGATGCTGATTACGACGGAGCGCGTAAAGCATTAAAAGCAGTAAGCGAATAATCGTTAAATAAAGCAAATTTAAAAAAGCATATGTGCCTAGTGCATATGCTTTTTTTTACCACTCTCCCCAACTTAATTCTTTTTGTTTACTGTTTAAATATGTACGGCAAAACCTATATAGCTATGTATAGTTAAAGAAACAGATAAAGAGAACTATTATGCTGTAGAAAATGAAATCATTATCAAAATGATAAAGTTGTAATATCAGTAAAAGATTTTTAAAAAGCATTAGTAACAAATCATGTTTTTGGAGAAGTAGATATTAAAGAAGTATTAGATTTATATTTTGATGAAGATATATTAACTTCGAAAGAGAAAACATTATTAAAAAAAGAAAATCCACAACAAGTAATAACAATTTATACTAACGTAATTAAAGGAATTCATAGGATATTACATGAAAAAGATTTATATTTACCAATAGCTGTTTTTGCATCAGAAATAAGTGTGAATCCTCATTTTTTAGATAGAAATATAGTAGAAGGATCAACATTATTTGTTTCAATTTTATCATTTCTGTATGAAGTAGATTATCCTAAAAATGTTCAATCATGGTATGAACTTTTTGAAAAAGCAAATTTAATCAAAGATGAAATTTCAGGATGTGTTGCAATATACAATGTTCATTTGATGAGACAAAAAGAAATGCATAAAGCTGCGGAAGAGTGTTATAAATATTCACAAGTATTTATGGTTTCTTTAGCTAATTTGCTGGAAGTTATCAAAGCTAGTTCTGATAATAACATTGTATATGTTGTGGAAAATGAAATAGTTTTTTCATCAATTCAAAATGAAATAAAATACACAAATATAAGTTTAATATGCTCGTCTGGTCAATTATCTGTAACAGCTCTTAAAATAATTGAATTGTTAGTACAGGGAAATACATCGATATATTATAGTGGTGATATTGATCCAGAAGGATTAGGGATTTGTGATCGATTATGGAAAAAATACCCAAATCATATTATTCCATGGTTTATGAATAAAGAATCATATTATGAATGTATGTCAAATGAAAATATCTCTGAAGTGAGATTAACGTCACTATCTAAAATTGAAAATTCTATTTTGAAAGAAACTTCTGCTATTTTAAATAAAGAAAGAAAAGCAGGATATCAAGAAAATATAATAAATGACTATATAAAAGATATTAAAAAGCAGAATGATTGACTCACTCCGCTTTATACATATTTATATAGTATTTAATTATTTAACAGATTCTTTAAGAGCTTTAGCTACTTTGAAGCTAACTACTTTGCTGGCTGGAATTTCAATTGTTTCTTTTGTAGCTGGGTTAACGCCTTTACGAGCAGCACGTTCCTTAACTGTGAATTTACCAAAACCTGATAAATCAACTGTTTCACCATTTACTAGTGTTTCAGCAATAGCAGCGAATACTGTGTCAACTGTTTCTTTAGCACTTACTTTTGTTGTACCTGTCTTTTCAGCAACAACATCAATTAATTCTTTCTTTGTCATTTGTGTGTCTCCTTAATCGCACAATATATGTGCTTAATAATGTTATATAAAAATAGAACAATATGTCAATAAAAATAAGCCTTAAATACGATGTTTTAACATCTTTCCTGCATATACATTTGGTAATTGTTTCTTATGGTCAATTGTTAATGAACCATTTACTAATACATAGTCAATTCCTTCAGGATATTGAAGCGGATTATCTTCTTCATCATGACTATACAAGTTGTTTTTGTCTAGAATTGTAATATCTGCATAATACCCTTCTTTTAAAATTCCTCTTTCTTTGATATTAAAACGGTCTGCTACATATCCTGTGATTTGATGAATACTCTTTTCAAATGTTTCTTTTGGATGCTTCGTTAACCAACGGATCATGCAGGACATATTCATTGGGTTTGGTAACATGGCTAAATCTTCATTTAAACCAATATTTGTATCAAAGCTTGTAGATAAACCATCAGCACAAGGCATTGCTAAACGGTGTCTGCATAATATTTCATTTGATAATCCAGCATCAGGCAAAGCCATATCGGCACACATATCAGGATCTTCCATAAATAAATCTAAAGCTACATCTAATGGTTGTTGATTAAGTTCTTTGGCATATGTAATAAATGTCTTTCCTATCGCTTCTTTACGTGTCTTATGCTTACGAATAATTAATACAGGATAAATACTTGTTGGTATATTATTATCATCTAAAACAGGGTAATTACCACTACTTGCTAAAGTACGAATCATCTTGCGAACATCTTGAGCACGAAGAGCTTCAGCTAATTTTTCTCTACTACCGCATAATAGTACAAATGGTCTTAAGAAAGCAGCAAAATATGGTACTGTCATATCCATTGAGTATGGACTAGGAATAACATCATATGATAAATCTAACCCTTTTTGTTCCATTTCCTCAAAATAAGCAAGAGTATCTCTAGCAGCTTGAGCATTTTCTTCAGCAGTAGTTCCCATACCTAATGTATGAACATGTGATACATTAGCACGAATTCCAGCTTCTAAAGCTTCTTCTAACATATCTTTATAACCGCCCATTCTATCTGGTTTACCAGTTTTTAAATCATAATTTCGTGTATGAGAAGCAAATATACCATTGTATTTTTTGACAACTTTAAGCATTCTGACTGTTTCTTCTTTTGTGGCAAAAGGGCCTGGAACATAGTTAGGATCAGTACCAGTAGAAATGCCAAAAGCACCTTCTTTCATGCAATCTTCTGTAAGAGCCTCTAATTTATCTAACTCTTCAGTTGTAGCTTCTCTACAACAATCCATCCCCATTACAGTTCCTCTAATCGCACTATAGCCAACTAATGGAACGATATTAGCTGCCATGCCATTTTTGTTGCAACGGTCAATATATTCTCCAAAGCTGTGCCAATCCATATCAATTCCATACTGATGCTTTAATGCTTTTGCACCTGCTTTTTTAGGTAGTAATAATGTCACATTAGAAAAGTATTCTGGTGCTGCTTCAAACGATACTTTTGAATCAACAATCGCACTTCTATATAATTCATCCCCAACAGGACCATAGCTATGTCCACAATTTCCACCTACTACGGTTGTTACACCTTGTTCAAGATAATTAGTAAAGTCTTTGTAGAATAATACTGATAAATCACAATGTGAATGTGGTTCGATAAAACCAGGCGTAACATAATTATTATTTGCATCTATTAGTTGTTTGCTGGTTTCATTTTGTAAATCACCAATTTTAGTAATCTTATCACCACAAATACCAATATCAGCTTTATAAGCTGTATTTCCAGTTCCATCAACAATCATTCCGTTTTTTATAATGACATCAAACATAATTTTCACCTCTATTTCATTGGTTCGTATGACATTAACTCTTCACAAATTGTACGATATCTTTTAGAAAATATACTATTTTTATTCCAAATAAAAGAAGTATCGTGATGTAATGGTAAATTTTGAATGTTTACTTCTTTTAAAGCACCACTAGCTAACTCTTCTGAAGCAGCTAAGCGGTAAATAAAGGCAATACCACAATCATTTTTTAATAATGAAATAATAGAAGAAATACTTTCTACTTCAACATAGTTTTTAAAATCAGAATAAGTTAAATTATATGTTTTTAGATAGCTGTCTAATAAATCTCTTGTGCCAGCACCCTTTTCTCTTAAAAATATTCTTTCATCTAATAAATCTTCAATACGGCTTACTTTATGAGCAAATTTATGATTTTTAGCACATACACATACAAAATTATCGGTGTAGTAATGTAATTGTTCATATTTTTTAGATGGGTAATACCCTTCAATTAAAGCAAAGTGTATCTCCCCTTTTTCAAGTTTTTCTAATATTTGTTTAGCATTTCCATATAAGATATGCATATTTATTTCGGGATGGTTTTTTAAAAATAAAGATAATGGTTTAGCTAGAGCATATTCACCAACAGTTAACGTTACACCAAAGGTTAAATGGAATGTTGAAGGTTGATCATGCATGAGTTTAATCATCATTTCTTCATCATTGCGAATGACTGTCATTGTTTCTAATAAGACTTTTCCTGCTTTAGTTAAAGATAATTTCCTATCTTGATAAGCAAATAGTTTTGTATTATACCTTTCTTCAAGAAAACGAATATGTTGGCTGACAGCAGGTTGAGTAATATGTAGAGCTTGAGAAGCCTTTGTATAGTTCATATACTCGCAAACACATAGGAAAGTTTCAATTCTTTGATCAATCATATAGCCTCCATAAAGATATTTTATAGATATATCATAATATATAATTATAAATTTGTTATATAATCCCCTATAATTTTCATCCGAGGGATAAAGAAAAGAGGATTACTATGCAGTTATTAGTACATATTACAAATCATGAAGATGTTGTAAATCCTATCATGGTTAAATTTGCTAAAGCAGGACTTCATGGCGCTACGGTTGTAGATTGTGAAGGAATGTTAAAGTCATTAAATGAAGACAGTGTTGATGCACCAGCTATTTTTGGTGGATTACGTCAATTTATGAATCCTGGTCGTCAACAAAATAAGATGATTTTTGTTGTCATGAAAGATGAAGAAATTCAAACAGCTATTGATATTATTCATGAAGTATCAGGTGATATGAAATTACCTAATACAGGTATCTTATTTACATTACCAATTACTAGATGGGAAGTGTCTAAGAACTAATTATGAATACTTTATTTTATTTAGCTGTAGCAATGCTTGCAGGACTTTTAATGACTCGTGTTACACGTCTTGTTAAACTTCCAAATGTAACAGCATATTTGATAGCAGGTGTCTTAATTGGACCTTGCGTATTAAAATTAGTTCCAGAAGATGAATTAAATAACTTCAGTATTATTACAGAAGCAGCCTTAGGTTTTATCGCATTCTCTATTGGTGACCAGTTTAAACTATCAAGCTTAAAAGCACTTGGTAAATCAGCATTAATTATTACCGCATTAGAATCACTTGGTGCTGTTGTGATTGTAATGAGTATTACATTATTACTAGGATTTGATCCAATAGTATGTGTTATGTTAGGTGCATTAAGTGCATCTACTGCTCCAGCTGCTACATTATTAATTGTTCGTCAATATAAGACAAGTGGTCCATTAACAGATATGTTATTACCAGTTGTTGCGGCAGATGATGCGACAGGATTAATTGCTTATTCTATCTGTGTAAATATTGCACTTGGTATGGTAAATCATGATCCATTCAGTGTAACAAATACAATCTTAATTCCACTTGTAGATATTGTGTTAGCGTTACTTGTTGGTGCTTTAATCGGTTTTGCTTTAGCACTAAGTAATAAATATTTTAGAAGTCATACAAACCGGATGTCATTAGCTATTGCAGCAGTATTCTTAGGAGTAGGTGTTGCGGATCACTTTGGTTTATCGAATCTATTACTATGTATGGCAATGGGCGCAGTATATGTTAACTTAAGGGATGATGCTGAAAGAGTACTTGGTTGTATCGATGATTGGACATATCCGTTATTCATGTTATTCTTTGTTATCTCTGGTGCTGAACTAAACTTAGCAACATTACCAAAAGTAGGTTTAATTGGTATTATCTATATTTTTGCGAGATTTGGCGGAAAGTTCCTTGGCTCTTGGATTGGTGGAACTATTACTCATCAACCTCCAGTTGTAAAAGACAATATTGGCTGGGCTTTGATGCCTCAAGCTGGTGTTGCGATTGGTATGGCAACGATGGCTCTTGCTCAACTTCCATTAGAATATGGTCAACAAATTCAAACAGTTATCTTAAGTGCAACGCTTGTATATGAAATTGTAGGACCTATTGCAAGTAAGAACGCTCTTAAACGAGCTGGAGAAATTCATACTGAAGGTTAAAATACTTCAAAATAAAAAAGCTTTGTTCATATTGAGCAAAGCTTTTTTAACGCTCTTTTGTTATAAGTCGTTTTCCTAAGCAGCTTAGAATTTCATTACTGATAGTATTTGTTTCTTGGGCAATAGTTGATACGTTGATTAAATTACCAAATATTGTGACAATATCATTAATTTGAACATTTGGTATATCTGTTACATCAATCATCATTTGATCCATACATATTCTTCCAGCAACAGGAACAGTTTGATGATGAATTTCAATAATAGAATTATGATTAGATAATAATCGAGGCAATCCATCAGCATACCCTATCGGTAATACTGCAATCAAACTATCACGATTACAAGTATACGTTCTTCCATAACCGATTGTTTCATTTTTCTTTACTTTTCTAAGTAGTACTACTTTTGTTTTTAAAGATAATACTGGTTTTAAATCAGGATGAAGAACAGTATTTTCATTTGCAGAAGAAACACCATATAATGAAATCCCAATTCTTACATAATCACATTTCAAATACGGATAGTTTAATAATCCAGAACTGCTTTGAATATGTATTTTTAGATGTTTAGTATCAACATTATCAATAGCTTTATAAAATGAATGAATTTGTAATTTTGTAAATGCAATATCTTCTTCTTTTAAACTATCTGAAACACATAAATGAGTAAAAATACCAGTAGTATGTATATATTTGAAATTCAATATCTTTTGAATAAATGCATTTTCATCACAAGGAATGCCTATTCGATGCATACCAGTATCTATTGCAATATGAGCATCTATTTTTATTTTTCTTTGTTCAAGTTCTAAAGCATATTCATAACTGATAAGAGTTTGCGTCAAATGATATTTTTTTAAGTCGTAAATACGATTAGGATCTGTATAACCTAGAATAAGAATCAATGATTTAATGCCATATTTTCTTAATAAGATAGCTTCATCTATTGTCGCAACAGCAAAAGCTTTAATACCTATTTTTTCAAGATGTGAAGCGATGATAAATGCATTATGACCATAAGCATCAGCTTTTACTACAGCCATGATTTCTGATTCTTTTTGCATACATTTTTTTAATTCATATACATTATGTTCTAATGCTTTTGTATCTATAACAATTGATGATCTTTCTAACTTTGAGGTTTTTCTTTCTTTTTTAAAACAAGAAATAAAGATACTGATTGAAAAAGAAAGTATTGTAACTAAGAAAAAGAAAAGAAGATGACAATCCTTGATGATTTCTGTATGTGCAAATTTACATATACCACGAATAATGATAATGCACATAGGATGAATAATATAAACTAGTGAGGTTACAGTTCTAATATTTTTAGGGATATGTAAATGTAAAGACAGAAGATATATAAACAAGTAATAAACAGCAGGTATTAGTAATAAATACATACTGTCAAAGCGAATAATATTTTCTTGATGAGATAAATAACATTCAAGTAACATACCTATTGTAAATACAATAAATAATACAAAAGAATTTCGTGTTTGAATCTTTTCGGTATGATCATGTATATAACCACCTAATACAAAAAATATTGGTGTAAAGAATAAACCATTTCTTGTATAATCAAAACCAGTAAATAAAAATGTATAAATATTTTTTATCGCAGGAATAGAAGTAAAAATACTATAATATGTATCACCACCAAGTCCAATGAAATAAAGAATAAAAGTAATAATCAATGAAATAGGATAATCATATTTTTTAACTAGATAATATGCAATTAAGCTGCCAAGTATACAGCTGGGAAAATACCACAAATGATAAAATGTTCCATCAAAAAATATATCCTGTAAAAAAGAAGGTAATGAAAACATGTTAAAATAACCGCTATATAAATTGACAGGAAGATATATCAGTATGCTAATAAAATAAAGAAGGCATAACTTCTTTTCAAATTGAATTAGATGATATGAATTCTCTGTATATTTTCTGATTAAGAAAAATCCTGATGTCACAAAGAAAAAAGGTACTGCAAGTCTACATAATCCACGAGTAAATAATAAATCTATATCCTTATTAATTTGATATAAAGGAGCAGTATGTATCGCAATAACAAAAATACATGCAATGATACGAAAGAAATCGATACCAGTATAATGTTTTGTGTTCATATTATTCTTTTGTCACAATAAAACCATCCACATTATTACCAGAGCAAACAGTATCTAATGAGGTAATCGTTTTTTCAAAATAAATATTATAGTGGTGATATTTTAAAGAATTTTCTTTTGTGTATTTCTTTATGATATCAATATATTCTTCTAAGCATAGGTTATGTTCAGTGATATATTCTGCATGGGGACAGCCAACATATCGAAAATGCCATGGCTCATGAGAGATACCAGTTATTTCTTCCTTCTCTTTACCATATCTTTCAATAAGACCATATTTTGAAGCTGTATTTCTAAATTCTTGAGCAATACCATCATAAGGAAAATCAGGACGAATAAAATCAATATTTTCTTGATTAATTCCAACATCTAAAGCAAGTCCTGTTTGATGTTCACTATGATCTGGTAAAGCTACATATTTATATGTGAATTCTTTTCCATTTTCTTTTAAGGATGAATCAAATAAAGCTGTTTGCTCATCATGAGAACGATAACCACTGACAGGAACAATCTTATTTTTTGCGTGAATCTTCATCATGATATTTTGATACGCATCTGCTAATTTTTTATTGACTAAAATATCAGAAAATTGATCATCTACAGGTACCAAGATGCTTTTATCTTCTGTTCTAAATTGATGAGAAGCGTTTACTAATATTAAATCTCCAGAATAAATACTATTTTGTTTCATCTGTATATAAACCAATGATCTTTTCTAACATATCTGCAAAAGAAAGACCAATTCCTTTCATCATACTTGGAAATCTACTATGTGTGGTAAAGCCGGGTATTGTATTTACTTCATTAAAATAAATTGTTTTATCAGCAGTAAAAAACATATCAACTCTGGCAAAACCAGTACAACCTAATGCTTTATATATTTTTAAACCCGTTTCCTGAATTCTTTTTTCATCTATTTCACTAATTCTGGCTGGCATATGAATCGTAGAAGTTTTAAGATTATATTTTTCTTCAAAGTCAAAGAAGCCTTGAGATAATTCAATTTCATCAACTCTACCAATTGTATATGTATCGATACCAATAATGGAACAACCAACTTCAAAACCAACAACTTCTTCTTCAATGATGACTTCTTTATCTATTGTAAAGGCATCTTCTACAGCTTCTTTTAAATCTTCTTTTTTATATATTTTATGAATACCGATAGAAGAACCCGCATGTACTGGCTTAACAAAAACAGGATAGTTTAATACATTTGTCTTATCTAATTCATTTATATGATGGATGACAATAGAACGTGCACATGGAATACCAAGATACGAAACAATTTGATGCGCTCTTTCTTTATCCATGCATAAGCTTGACGCAAGTACATCACAACCTATTACGGGAATATCAGCAATCTGAAATACTCCCTGCACTGTTCCATCTTCTCCATTTATGCCATGTAATATAGGTAAAGCATAATCTACAGGTATTTTCTTGCTTCCCGTAATTAAAGCATGATCACTTTTATTTTGACTGACAATCACATTTTGTATATCTTCTTTATTTTCTCGCCATGTATCATCCAGTAAATTTTCGTATTTACCAGTATAAAGATACCAATCTCCTTCTCTAGTAATACCTAAAGGTAACACGTTATATTTTGTATGATTGATATTTGTTAAAACAGAATATGCAGATTGAAGTGATATAGAATATTCTGTTGATTTACCGCCAAATAATACAACTATTGTTTTCATCGTCTAATCTCCTGACACTTGAATTAATGGATCTAATGGATAACCTATTTCACATTTGTTTGTATACATTAAGTAGTCTTTCTCTTCTTTTGTATACATATTTATTTCTTTTCGCCATACTTCAGCAGTTTGGTATATAGCGTTATCAATCTTTTGATAAGAAATATTTTTGTTATAAATGCTATATTCTTTATCAGAAGGTGTATCAGCGTAAATTGCTATCACTAGGTATCGGTCATCAAAAGAAATCTTTATTTTAAATGTTTGATTTGTATTGTTTTTTACTTTTAAGTCTTGCCAGCCTTCGTTGATTGTTGCATCAACACCTACTGGTATATCTTTATCCGGTGAAGGAAAGTCTTCAATGAGATGAGGATGTCTTTCAATGATTGTTAGTGGTGTATGTAGAAATACCCAAAATAAGACATTAGACATTTGACATAAACCTCCTGCTTTTTCAGCGACTATCTTTCCATCTTTTAATACGAGGCCATCTTTATATTCCCCATAGTCAGAAGCGTTTTTTGCAAGATGCCAAAATGAGAATGTTTCTAGAGGACGAATAACAATTTGATTGATTGTGTTAGAGAGAAGTTTTAAGTTATCAACCTTGTTATATTGATATTGAATATCTTGTCCACTATTTTCATTAATCATATTTGATTGTGTTTCATAGATTTTATAAGGCAATATCAGTGATTCTTTTGAAGAAGAATATATATTTTGATCGAGTTTCATTTGTAGATAGAACATCTTTTTTCTTTCCCATTGTCTGATAGGTAAAAGAAAAGGAAATCGTTGAGTTATTCTTTGTTTAGCCATATCTTTCCTCCTTTTCGTTTCTATATTTATTATTTCATTGAACAAAAAGAGTTACTTTTAAGATATAAAGACAAATTTTAAGAAGTAATTAAGAAATGATAAAGAAAAAAGGTGCCATTTTTGCACCTTTAGAGTAGTTCTATTAATTCATCAACAGTAGGTAAAGATACTAAACTGTCACCATATTTAACATATGTGATAATACCCTTTTTATTCACGATGAATAATGCAGGAAGTTGGAGTTCATCACCTTCATAATCACCGTGTGTATAACCTAATTCTTTACATGCTTGTCTTTTCTTTTCTAATTCATCTGTGTTATGACCAATAAGTTCTTCTTTAGATAAAGCTGGATCTATTTCTAATTCATTATAGAACTTCTTTTCTGGATCGCAGATAATTTCGAATGGTAATTCGTCTTCTTTGATTACATCCTGAATATGTTTTTGATCTGATTGCATCACAACAAATACTTGAGCATTTTTCTTTTGTATTTCTGCATATTTCTCTTTGATGCAATGAACATCATATCTACAAACTGGACAACCAATATATCGAATACACCAGAATACAGTTTCTTTATTTAATATTTCGTGAACCTGTAAGTTTTTTCGATAAGCTGTGTTAAAAATAAAATCTGGAAAGTAATCCCCTACTTTAAATCGCATAATAATCCTCTTTTCATTTTCCCAACGACAATCATAACACTATAACCAAATAAAGAAAGAATAATGATGAGAGTGTTTTTGATAAGAAATAAAATTTTTAATGTTATGATAATAAATGCCAAAGGAGTGTACAAATATGTATAGAAAATTAACTCTAGAAGATTTCGAAACAAAACAAAAAGATATATTAGGAATCATTCAAAATCCTTTATTAACCCATGAACAGAAAGTAACAGAATTATCACGTGCAGCAGAGAATTTATTAACAGTATTAGATGAACCTGAAGGAATAGAAAAATATATGCGTTGTGAAGATGATGAACGCTGTATTTGTAATTTATTTGAAGGTGATGCACCATATAGACCAAGATATATCTGTCCAGATTATCCAGTATTCTTAAAAAATGGCAGCCGTTTCTTAGATTTACCAGCTCCTAAAAAAGATATTTGGGAAGTATTAAATAGTTTACTAATTCTTTATCATAATGTACCAAGTATTACTAACTATCCTGTATTTATTGGTAATTTAGATGAATTACTTGAGCCATATATTGAAGGAACAAGTGATGAAGAAGTAAAAAAAGCATTACGTTTATTTTTGACAAATGTTGATCGTACAATACTTGATTCATTCTGCCATGCGGATATTGGCCCAAGAGATACTAGAGCTGGTAGACTAATTATGGAAGTTGAAGCAGAAGTACAAAATGCAGTTCCTAACTTAACAATGAGAGTAAGTAAAGATACACCAGATGAATTTATCCTCAAGGGTGTAGAATGTGCCTTAAAGTGTGCAAAACCAAGTTTTGCGAATGATGAAATGTTCCGTAAAGAATTAGGTGATGATTACTGTATAGCTAGTTGTTATAATGGCTTATTAATTGGCGGAGGCAGTTACACTCTAAGTAGATTAATTTTAGGTAATATTGCAAAAATTAGTGAAAATACAGAAGACTTCTTAAATAATAAACTACCAGAAGTAATGGAAGTAATGGCCAAATATATGGATGAAAGAGTTAGATTCATCGTCGAAAAGTCAGGCTTCTTTGAAAGTAACTTCTTAGTTAAAGAAGGATTAATACATAGAGATAGATTTACTGCTATGTTCGGTATGGTTGGTTTAGCAGAAGCAGTGAATATCTTACTTGAAAAAGAAGGAATTACAACAGAGAGATTTGGTCATAGCGAACAAGCTGATAAGCTTGGTGTAACAATCTTGAATGCAATTCAAGCATTTGTAGATCAACATGAAGCTCCATATTGCGAATGTACTAATGGACATTACTTATTACATGCACAGGTTGGTTTGGCTCAAGAAAAGAATGTAACTCCAGGTCATCGTATTCCTATTGGTGAAGAACCTGCAGAACTAATTGATCATTTAAAGAATATCAGTTTATATCAGAAATACTTTGTATCAGGTGCTGGTGATATTTTCCCTGTAGATATTACAGTTCATAAAAACCCGGAATTTGTAAAAGATATTATTCGTGGATCATTCGATATGGATATCCGTTATTTATCTTTCTATGCAAATGATAGTGATGTTGTGCGTGTAACTGGTTATTTAGTAAAACGCTCAGAATTAGAAAAATTAGCTGGTGGCGAAAATGTGCGTCAAAATACAACAGGACTGGGTCTTGGCTCAAGTAAAAACAGTCATAGTTTAAACCGTAGAATAATATAATGAATAGCGCATTAGTAAATAAGATTATCCCCTTTTCTGCTGTTGATGGTCCAGGTAATAGAACGGCAATATTTTTACAAGGTTGTAACTTTTCTTGTAAGTATTGTCATAACCCTGAAACCATGCATGTATGTTTCAATTGTGGTGAATGTATAAAATATTGTCCGACTGGAGCGATATCACTAGTTGATGGTAAGGTGGTATATGACTATAAAAAATGTTGTTTCTGCGATAGTTGTTTTAAACATTGCCCTAACAATTCTTCTCCTCGTGTTCGTAATATGACAGCTGAAGAAGTTATGGTCGAAGTAAAAAAGAACGTACCATTTATTAGAGGAATTACAGTTTCTGGTGGTGAATGCACAAGATGGCCTAAATTTTTAAATGAATTAATGATATTAGCCAAAAATGAAAATCTATCAGTTTTACTTGATAGTAATGGTACATATGACTTTATCAAGGATGAAGAAAATCTATTAGAAAATTGTGCTGGTGTTATGCTTGATATTAAAGCTTTTGGTTTAAAAGATCATCAAGCAGTAACAGGTATAGATAATGGAATGGTGATTCAAAACTTAAAATATCTAGCTGAAATAGGACAACTAGAAGAAGTGCGTACGGTTATTGTGCCAGGATTATTTAATACAAAAGAAACCGTTGATAACGTATCTAAGGTAATTGCACCATATCTAAATAAGCGTTCAATTCGTTACAAGATTATTTGTTATAGACCTTTTGGTGTACAAGAAGAATATAAAAATACATTAAAAGCACCAACAAAAGAAGAACTTGAAGAACACGCTTCTATCGCTAGAAATAATGGTATAAAAGATGTAGTAATCATATAACCTGCTAATAAAAGTTGTTGGCTAATTGAATTCTGTATATTCTATTGAAAAGCGAAAAATATTAATTAAAATCTTCTTGGATTGAGTGAATCTGGAGGATTTTTTCTTCGCGATAATTAAAGTTTCTTATGTTGATTTGTTGACTCATATCAATTAATATTGCCATTAGGTATGAGGTGATAAATGACTGAATATTTTGAAGATGAACATACAGAATTAAAACGTGAATTAATCGATGAAATTAAAAGCGAAATCATTGCTTTTCTTAATAGTGATGGTGGAATTATATATGTTGGTGTCGAAGACGATGGAAGTATCATTGGCATTAATAATCAAGCAAAAGATAGTATTGATTTAAAACTAGGAAGTTGGATTCAAGAAGCGTTTTTCCCAAAACCATCAGGTTTAATTCGGTATTATTATAATGAAGATAGTGTTTTAGTTATTGAAGTTTCTAAAGGCACGAATAAACCATACTATTTAAGAGAAAAAGGACCAAAGCCATCAGGGGTATATATTCGTGTTGGCAGAAGTAAACGAAAAGCAAATGATGATGAAATATTACGAATGATTATGGATTCTCATGGTTATAGTTATGAAGATGATATTTCTGATGAACAAACTCTTACATTTAAAACTTTCAATCAAGCACTTGAAGATAATGATATAAAATTAACACCTCGATTAATGAATACGTTAGGATTAAAAAATAAAACAGGAAAATATACAAATCTTGCCTATTTGTTATCAGATCAATCAGAGATTGTTGTTAAAGTAGCAGAATATGATTCGGAAATGAATTTTAAAATTAAGAAAAGCTTTAAAGGTTCATTAGTTAATATTTTAAAAGATGTAGAAGAACAAACAGAACGTTTAAATGATTTGCGAGTTGTGATTGATGGCAGTTCATTTAAGAGAATCGAAACCAAATCTTATCCAGGTGCTTCTATTCGTGAAATGGTTTTAAATGCTATTTGTCATGCAAATTACTTTATACGTTCAAATATTAAAATTGAATTTTTCAGAGATAAGGTAAAGATTACTAGTCCCGGAGGAATATTTAACGCATCTATGAATGATATTATGAATGGTGTACAGACTTATCGTAATCCAAGATTAGTACATATATTCGATAAATTAGGAATGATTGAAAATTTTGGCTCAGGGATTCCTAGAACAATAGACAGTTACAAAAATTACAATGTTAAACCTGAGTTTAACGCAACTGAAAACTTCTTTTTTGTAACATTACCAAATGTTAATTATCATAATAACGATTTATTTATAGACTCAATACCAGACCCAATAACTGACCCAATACCAGACCCAATAACTGATTTAGGATTAGAGATAATGAAAATTTTAAAACTTAATCCTGGAATTAGTACAATTAAATTAATGGAAATAATCCAAATAAAACAGCCAGCAGTTAGTAGAGATATGATAAAAAACGAGTTAAAAAGAAATTTGACTAATTATGTCGAACATCGTGGTTCAAACAAAACTGGTGGTTATTATTTAAAAGATAGAACACATAAGTAAAGGCAAGATTTTCATCTTGCCTTTAACTCTAGTATTAATAGTTAGATTAAATTACTGAATTTTGAGGAATTTCAAAACCAAAGAAATGTAATGCTTCAGGAATAACTTTATTCCAATAGAAGAAATTATGTTCGCCACTATCCCATTTGGCGGAGATTTTCATCATTGGTAATTCGTTTTTTATATATTCATAAAATTCTTTACAACTGTCATATACTCTATCTTCAGTTCCACAATAGAATTGCATTTCTGGTAAAACGGTAGAAGTTTTTAATTTTTGAATTAAATTAACTAAATTGTTATCAGAATTTTTCCAAGTTTCTGAATCACCAAATACCCCTGTTGTTAGTTTGCTTGTCATAAAACTATGGAATGGATCAAAATTGCCGCCAGATAATACAACAGCTTTTGCATAGTTTTCAGGTTTACTTAATGCAATACGCAGTGTTCCATATCCTCCCATACTTTCACCCATGATGAAGGTATCTTTTGGATCGTCTGATATTGGGAATATATTCTTCATTTTTACTGGTAGTTCTTCGGAAATATAAGTGTAGTAATTTTGACCATATACGGCATCAACATATGAGCCTCGATATGTCGTAGGCATTACTACAATTAAATCTAAATCTCTACACATCAAAAAGATATTAGACAAATTTATCCAAGAGCTGTTATCTTCTTTTGCTCCATGGAGGATATAAAGAACTGGATATTTCCTCCCTCTTGTATCCTTTGTTGTATGACGATCTTCTGGAAAAAGAACATCTACTTTTGTGTCCATTTCTAATGCATTAGAACGCATTGTTAATTGTGCATGTATCATAATGAGTTATCTCCATTTCTTATTTTAATTATATTCTTATTATTTTTAATGCTTGGACATTAAAAGAGCACCTTATGGTTAACAATGATGTACTTTAAACAAATGCACAAGACACATATAGTTTATTCTAGGAGGCAGTATATGCAGATTAGTACAAGTAAAAAAAGAATTACACCTGAAGGTAGATTTTTACCATGTTATTTATGTGGACATGCAATACGTACAGATATAGGTAAAGGCGTTGCGGATGAACTATTTACAGAAGCAATGGTACTTATTGTAGATCATCAAACTTTAATTTTTGTTTCATTTGATTTGATAGGAATGGATCGTGCTGTAAATGAAGAATTAAGAAAAGAACTTAGTGAAAAATATCATGTTCCTTATGAGAATATTAATATTGGTTTTGTTCATACACATTCTGCTCCTGAATACAGTAAAGATGGCATTTTTGGAGATGCTACAAAAGCCGTTCCAGGATATATGGATTATGTTGTAGAACAGATTAAAGCAGCTGTTGATGAATGTATGAATAGTAAATTCAAAGATGTGAAAGCATACTATAAAAATACATTAATTGATGGTTTCTATAGCAATCGTAATGGTTTAGATAAAGTTGGGGATAATAATATAACTCTTGTTACATTTGAAGAAGAAAATGGAAATGTAGCTGGTGGATTCTTTAATTTTACATGCCATTCTACAGTGTTAGGACCACAAAATTATTTTGTTAGTGGTGACTTGGCTGGTTATTTAAATAGAGAATTTCAAATTCGTTATGGTGTAGCACCTATTACGATGATTGGTGCAGCTGGTGATATGAGTAACCGCCAGTTAAGACAAGGTAATGATTATGCTGAACTAAAAAGAGTTGGTGATGGAATCATGGCACAAATTGATGCTAATAAGCAACATGATGAATTAAATATCGAGCATTTAACCGTGCAGAAAGTTGATTACTATAAAACATATCAATTAGATGTTGAGAAAAAGAAACAGCAAATACAAACAATTAAAGAAAGACTAGCAAATGCTAAAACATTTGATGAAACAAAAGTATATACAAGTGCTTTAGCTGGTGCTGAAAAATCATTAAATCACACTGAAGGAACAATGGATTGCAAATGTGTTCTTTATAAGATGGATGATTTATATATCTGCACAATTCCAGCAGAGTTATTTAGCTGTTTTGGCTTAGAAATCAAAAAAGAAATGAATGTAAAATGCCCTATTGTTTGGGGATATTCAAATTATTCAGTTGGATACTTAGCAGATATTAAGGAATATGGATCTTCTTTTGAAACAGCAGCAAGTGAGATTCCAGTAGGAACAACAGAAGAAATTGTTGGACAAATAATCGACAGTATTCGCAAAATTTAAAGATAGATGTGGTAAAATTTCTTTCATAAAGGAAATTAAAATGAAAGAATTTCATCTATCGTCTACACAAATTCATATTATTAATCAACTTCTTGATGCACACGAACCATTAAGTTCACAATTTTTAGCAAATGGACTAGGTGTTTCAAGTAAAACAATTCGCAAATGTATTGAAGAAGCACAAGATTTATTAAAAATTAATGGTGCAAATATAGAGATAAAACCAGGTAGTGGTTATCGATTAATCATTGAAGATGATGAAGCTTTTGATGAATTCAAGCAGGTTGAACAACTAGGAAAGCAAAATCGTAATGTATTTTCGATTAATTTAGATAGAGCTCATCTTGTTGTACGCTACTTATTAACACATAACGGAAAGATTAGTATTGAAGATTTATGTGATCTTCTATATATCAATAGAACAAGTGCTAAAAAAATATTAGGTAAAGCTAGAGAAATACTTGTAAGATTTAATTTGGCGGCTGTATTTCAAAGCAAAAAAGGTATTGTTGTAGTAGGTGAAGAAAAAGATATTCGATTATGTCTTGTATATGAATATTCTTACTTTATGACTTCTTACCATTTCCATGGTCAAGATGAATATAAAGATATCATTGGATTAAATGATCCCTACTTCAATGAAGTAGAAAATCTAATTATTTCTTTTCAAAATAACTTTGAAGAATACAATTTATCTTCTTACAGTGTGATGTATATTGCTAGATTAATTGTTGTCTCAAAGAATCGTATTACAATGTCTCATCCGCTAATTTTAAATGATGAAATCACAAAACATTATTGCAACAGAAATACATATTTCGTTGCCAAGATGATTTTAAAAGAATGTGAAAAATTATATAACATACCATTCTCTTCTTATGACAATATATTAGTGGCGATGTGTCTTGTGGCGTTAAGAGTAACAATAAAAGAACCTGAAGTATATCGTTTTGGATATTTTGAACATAAAGATTTAGCTTTGGATATTGCTCAAGAACTTACAAAAGTAAATATGTTTTCAAGCAGTAAACAAGACATTAAACTCATTGAAGACTTATCTTATAACATAGAAGGTTTATTAGAAAGATATAAATATCATATTTTAACAAGTCAATTTAGATTGATTGGTTATCCTCAATTACCACAAATGGCTCGCAAGATGTCATTGCAGGTAGCTTCTTATTTAAAGAAAACAAGAAATATTGATCTTATTCCAGATGATATTTTTCGTTTAGCTATAGTGATATATCCACTTTTTGGGAGATATCCGTTTGTGTTTTCTAAAATAAATGCATGTGTTATATCTGGAATTGATAAAACAGAAGGGAAAGGCCTAAAAGAAAGATTGTTAAGAAATTTTGGGACATATATAAAAGAAATAGATTTATTAGAAAGATATGAAGCAAGATATACTGATTTATCAAAGTATAAAGTGATTTTCTCTTCTTGTTCAAAAGAACTTCTAAATATTCCAGAAGACATTATGTTTATTAATACTTCAGTTTTCTTTAATGAAGTAGATAAAGAGAAATATAGAAAACAATTTGTTAAATTAACTGGTTCGGATGGAATGAAATCTTCAATAGAAGAATATACAAGTATATTTTCTAATATGAATCCACATAATAAGATAGAATGTTTAGAAATGATAGCTGATAAATTAATAACAAAAAGAAATGCAGATGCTACCTTGCTAGATGATTTGCTAGAATGTGAAAGGATTATGCCATCTATTACAAATGATAATGTAGTACTATTAACAGGTATAGAAAGTCATACAGAAAACATTCAAATCAATATATTTGTTTTAGATAAACCTGTTTCCTGGATTCAGGGATCTAAAGCTAGAATTGTAGTATATTGGGATAGAGGAAAAAATATTAAAGATTCAAATAATTTTGAAAATGAATATATTCCACATATGATAGATCGATTTTTCCATAATGTGGGATGTGTAGATGATTTTATCAAAAATCCAACAATTGAGCAGTTTGAAGAAAATGTTCAATTAATAGATGGTCAAGTAATGACAAATGGTTCGAGTTTTCAATAAAGGAGGAAAATAAAATGAGAAAAGTATTATTGATTAGTCATGGTGAATTAGCAAAAGGAGCATTAAATACACTACATATTTTTACAAACGAATTAGATAATTTTACAGCTATTGCAGCGTATACGCCAGAATGTGATAATCCTCAATCAGAGATTGAAAAGTTCTTTGAGGAAGCTGGAGATAATCAAGTTGTTTGTTTCTCTGATATCTCATTTGGCAGTGTAAACCAATTACTAATGCCTTATTTATCAAGAGAAAATACATATGTATTTACAGGATTTAATCTTCCAATGCTACTACAATTTACAGCTTTACCGGAAGATGCAACAATTGATGATTTCAGAACGTTAGTTGATGCTGGTTCTTCTGCTGTAATATTTATGAATGATTTTGATTTCTCTTCTTCAAGTGATGAAGATGAATAAATAATAAATAGTCCCACATTGTTGGGACTATCATTGTATAGGGGGGATAATATGATTAAGTATTTTATCAGCGATTTAGATGGTACGTTGTTATTTCGTAATGTTGGCATAAAACAAAGTGATATTAAAGCATTAAATAAAAGTATTCAAGAAGGTTTACATTTATGGGTGGCTACCGGTAGAGGATATGATGCATATGATATGTTAAAAAGATATGACATTTATCCTGAACAAATGGTATGCAGCTCAGGTGCAGTATTATGCGATAAAGAAAATCATGTTCGATATTTAAGTGTCATTAGTAATGAAGATGCGAAGCATTTATTTACTTTTTTAGAAGAAAACTATCCAGAACTAGATTACACACTAGATTTAGATAGTCATGAATATCATTTTGCTAGATTAGATAGTGGTAATCTACTGAGACATTTACCAGATTTTCCACAAAATATAGCGATAAATGTAAGTGAATTTTTAAATCATCCAGAATTTAAATTAATGAGATTATTCTGTGTAAGTCATAGTAATGAATATTGTTCAGAAGTAAGAAAAGCAATAGAAGTTGAATTTGGCGGTCGATTAAAAGCATTAAAAACAGATACAAATTGTTTGGATATTATACCTAGCGAATGTGGAAAATGGCATGGAGTATCTACTTTATTAAAAGAGAATCATATTGATCCAAAAGAAGTTGCTGCAATTGGTGATGAAGAAACAGATGTGGAAATGATTCGAAATTGTGGAATAGGACTAGCAATGTATACAGCTGATGAATCGGTTAGAGATGCAGCGGACTATGTTGTAAAATCTGTAGAAGAAGCTTTAAATATAATTAAGTCAAAATAGTTGGAGACATTATGGCAAGACAAAGTTCTGTTTCTTTAATGACAGAAGGAAATGTAAAAAAACTGATACTAACATATGCTGGACCTATATTTATAGGACAGCTTTTTCAACAGTTATATAACACAGCAGACGCAATGATTGTAGGTAATTATGTTGGACAAAATGCATTAGCTGCAGTTACATGTGTTGGCTCATTAAGTTTTTTATTTGTTGGTTTTTTTACTGGTTTTTCAACTGGAGCAAGTGTAATAGTTGCTAGAGAAATAGGTGCTGGACGTAATGAAAATACCAAGACTGCAATTCATACAACAGTTGCTTTAGGTTTAGTTTTAAGTTTAATTATGACAATTGCAGGCGTTAGCTTATCCAGCATTCTACTAAGATGGATGGATACACCAGAAGTTGTTTATCCACTAGCTTTAATATATTTAAGAATTTATTTTATGGGTAGTATTCCTTTAATTATGTACAACATGTTTGTGGGAATTATTCATGCTGGTGGTGATTCAAAACATCCTCTGTATTATCTAATTTGCAGTTCTATATTAAATGTCATATTAGATGTGATTTTAATTAAATATTTTAATCTTGGTGTTGCTGGAGCAGCTATTGCAACAGTATTTTCAGAGTTTATTAGCATGTTATTATGCATGATTCAACTAATGAGAGAAGAAGGAATATTACATTTATCTTGGAAAGATGTTAAATTCGATAAAGATAATCTAAGAGAAATTGTTGAATATGGTTTACCTACTGGCTTACAAGGATCTGTTATTGATATCGCAAATGTTTTGATACAGTCGTATATTAATTCCTTTGGTGCTGCAGCTGTTGCTGGTATTGGTGCCTTTTCTAAGATAGATGGCTTTGTATTTTTGCCAGTAACATCTTTCTCAATGGCTCTAACCACCTTTGTATCACAGAATTTAGGTGCTGGTTTGATGGATAGAGTTCGTTCAGGAACGAGATTTGGTTTATTTGTCGCTATTGTGATTGTTGAATTAACAGGTGTAGTTGTATATACTTTTGCTCCACAATTAGTTGGTTTATTTAATAGTGATCCAACTGTTATCTTTTATGGGGTATCAAGAGCTAGAGTATGTACTTTATTCTATTTCTTATTAGGTTTCTCTCATATCGTATCAGCTATTTTAAGAGGAATTGGTAAACCAGTCATGCCAGTAGTTGTAATGTTAGTATGTTGGTGTGCGGTAAGAGTAATTACTTTAATGACACTTGGAAAAGTGATACATGATATTCGTATTACGTATTGGCTATATCCAATCACCTGGTTTTTAAGCTCAGTTGTATATTTCTGGTGGTTAAAAAAAGAAAAATTAATATAAAATTGTAAAATTTAGCATAATTTAGTCAAAAATAAAGCTTTTTGAATATTCAAAAATTGATTATTTAGGATAAAATGAAGAAGATGAATATTCAAGAAATATTATTAAGTAAAAATGGAATGGCAATTGTCAAAATTGCTGAAATTCTTTTAAGTGCAGAAATAGGTGAAAAAATACCAACTGTTGCAGAACTGACAAAAAGTACAGGTTTAGCAAATGGTACGGTTCATCATGCTTTAAAGATACTAACAGAAACTCGTGCTGTAGATATTGTATCTAAAGGGCATATGGGCTCTTATCTTATGGGAAAAGATTATAAATTGCTATTAGATATTGCTGGTATTAAATATTTGATTGGAGCCATGCCTTTACCATATACCAAAAGATATGAGGGATTAGCTTCCGGTTTAATTAGTGCTATGGAAAATGGATATAATATTCCTGTCAATCTTTCTTATATGAGAGGTGCTAAAAACAGAATTTCCATGGTAATTTATGAAAGATATGATTTTGCAATTGTATCAAAACTTGCGGCAGAGGAATATTTAAAAGACCATGATGATATTTCTGTTGTTTTATCTTTTGGCCCTCTAACTTATACTTCAAATCATGCGATTATGTTTCATGATGAAAACTCCAAATCTATTGAAGATGGCATGACTGTTGGGATTGATAGAAGTTCAATTGACCAGGTAATGTTATTGAAAAAAGAATGTGATGGAAAAAAAGTTAAATTTGTAGAAATTGAGTATTCACATATTATAGAACATGTTATTAAAGGTGATATTGATGCGACAGTTATGAATATTGATGAAGTAAATGATCGTGGATTGAGAATAAATTATACTCCTTTAGTTAAAGAAGAAGATGATAGTAATACAACTGCAGTGATGGTTGTTAAGAGTAAAAATAAAGAAATAGGAGAACTCTTAAAAAAGATAATTGATCCTAAAACGGTGTTACAAATCCAAAAACAAGTATTAGAAGGAAAAATACAACCAAGCTATTAATTGACATAAGAAAAGGTAGAGGCAATCGTCTCTACCTTAAATTTTATTTATTTGGTAATAACTTTATTTAGATTCAGTGGCAGCTTTAGCAGCATTTTCACCAGCTACAACACCTGAACCAATAGCCCAAGAGTTCATCATAGCAGTCATAGAGTCAGCACCATTAGCACCACCTACTACAGAACCAGCACCATAGAAGTTTTGGATAGGATTACCATCTTTATCAAGAATCTGCATATCTGTATTAGCTTTTAAGCCACCTAGAGTTGTACAGAAACGAGGTCTTTGTTCAACAACATAGTACTTGCCACCTTCTTTTAAGGCTACAGGATTTTCTTTTCCAAAGGCATCTTTACCTTCAGCACAAGCTTTGTTGTATTCTTCAACAGTCTTAGCTAATTCATCACTGTCGATACCCATTGTCTTAGCTAGTTCTGCCAAATCAGTACCTTCAGCTAATACTGGTTTACCATCATTTTCAATTGATTCCCACTTGTATAAATCATCTTCAGAAGCAACTAGTTTATCTTCTAATGATTTATCAACATAAGCTTTCCAAGCATCTTCATCCATGATTAGATATAGAATCTTATCATCTTGAGCAACAGTAGCTTCAGTAATTTCAGCAAGTGTACCTGTTTCTTTAATTACACGGTCACCCTTTGTATTTACATAGATTGCACCATGATCTTTTGTAGCTGCTGTAGAACTTGCTGTAGCAGCTAGAGCTCTATTTTTAACTGTTTCAACACCTTGTGGATAAACTTTTACAAGATCCATGTTAATGGTATCAGCACCAACATCTTCACCAAGTTGTAAACCATCACCCATATCAGTTGTACGACCATAGAACATATAACCACTTAATGAATCAGGTAATAATGAAGAGTTAGCACCAAATCCACCAGCTGCATCGATTGTTACTTTAGCAGTAATATCGATAGTACCTTGACGGTCTTCACATTCAACACCAGTAATCGCACCACTATCATCTGTTAATAGTTTAGTTGCTTTTGTACCTAGAAGAAGTTCTCCACCTCTATCACTGAAGTTTTTAGTCATTACATCGAAGAATGCGTAACTTCTACCAACAACACCAATTTGACGGTTAGCAGAATGATCAGGATATTGTGTAGCAGCAACATCATATGGAACTTTCATGTCATCAACAAGCCAGTCAACTGTTGAACCAATTGATTCAGAAATCATCTTAACTAGTTCTGGATCGTTCTTGTTTAGACCGATTCTCATAATATCTTCATAAGCAAGTTCTGGAGAGTCTTTAGTTTCATTTAATTTTTCTTTTTGGAATTTAGAACCAGTAGCGATTAATGTACCAGCGTTACACATTGTATCGCCACCTACCATATCATTCTTTTCAACAAGGATAACTTTTGCACCTTCATCAGCAGCTTTAACAGCAGCAGCTACACCACCGCCACCAGCACCAATAACAACTACATCAGCGTCCATCTTTCTTGTATCAGCAATCTTTTCTACTTCAACCTTTTCACTGAAGTCATCTTTAGAAGCACCAGCTGCTTCTAGAGCATTTCTAACAGCTGTCTTAACAGCAGAAGCAGTTATAGTAGCACCAGTTACGTTATCAACGTTAGTTGTTTGGTGAGCAACTATATCACTTGATACTTTTTCAATTGCAACATCACCAATACCTTGTGATTCAGAGTTATTCGTAACTTCTACATTACTAATAGCACCATCTTTAATTGTTACTTTTACATCAACAGGGCCGTTATTTCCAGTAGCCTCCCCTTCGTATTCACCATCAGCGATACTTGCAGTACTACTACTTGCACTAGCAGTTGCAGATGGAGTTGAGGTTGGAGTACTTGAGGAACAACTAGCTAGCATTCCTACAGAAAGAACAGCAGCTAATAATTTTTCCATTTTTCTCATTTTAATCATCTCCTAATACTTAAGAAATTTTGGCCGAAAAATTTTAAGCAAAAAAAGTATAACGCTATTTTAGAATTTGTTAAGTATTTTTTTCACAAATATTTATTTTGGAAGAATAACATACAAAAATTATCATTGATTTGTAATAAAATAGGTTGTAGAATGTGAATGTACAAAATACTGAATATTGAACAATGAAAACAAAAATTAAGTGCTATCGATGTGGAACAGAGATTCCTATCAATTATAAAAATATGAGTGCGATTATGACATGCCCTCACTGCAAAGGAAAAATGACCTATGATGTTACAACTTATAGAAAGTTGAAACTTGTTCGTTACTTTGTAGTATTACTTGTTGCACTATTGCTTTTGTTTGGAATGCATCAAGTTGAGACAGGAAATTATGCAATTCTTCTCATTTTTATGAGTATTGCAATATCACTGGCATGTGTAGCAGATAAAGCTTGTTTATGGCTATGTGATTTCATCTTTGGACTTCACTATGAAGAACTGAAAACGAAAAAGAAAAAATAGGAGATTTTATGGATTTTAAAGACAGATTAGACATGTATGTTGAGGGTGGCATGATTACACAAAGTGATGTTGAAGATGTTAATGCGGTAATCAAACTATTTAAAGATAATTATGGAATTGAATTAACAGAAGAAAATGCAGCTACTTTTATTGCTCATTTATGTGCTGCATATGGACGTAATACAACAAAAGAAAAACTTGATGACTTATCTGATGAAGTAATGACTGAGATTGAAAATCTTGATTCTTATCCAGAATCATTAGAAATATTAAATAAGATTATATCAGTAACAAAAAATCCACTTAATGATGTGGAAAAGAAATATGTGTTGTTACATCTAAATAATCTTATTCAAACATTTGTTGAAACTGGTGAATGGCAACACCGGTAAAGGGATATGAAGTCCATATTATACATGTTTAAGGAGGAAAAAATATGGTATTCGAATTTTCACTTACTTTTAGAGCTATCGTGTTAATTCTTGTTTGTGCCTGGGCATCTTTGCTTTCCCATAAAGGTATTTCAAACTTTAACGACGGTGCTAGACCTGTATACCCTGAATTGCTTGAAGGGCGTATGACACGTGCAGAATTTGCAGTTGTTGTTACAGGTATGGGTATTGGATGGGTTCTTGCAGGATTCAGCCAATGGCTAGGAACAGGATTAATTGCAGTACATTTAACATTAATTGCTACAGACTGTATTGGTGCTTGGTCACCAAATAAATGGGTAGCTCTTGTATTAGGTGGAGCATATGGTGCAGTATGTGCGTTTGGTACAAGTGCAATCAATGCTGCATTTGCTGCATTACCTTATAATTTCTTGAATGATTTAACACAAATCACAACACCAGCATTACCAGTGTTCTGTATGTATCCAGCAGTTGCCATTGCTGGCCAATTCGGAGCTAAAAAAGGAATTATCACTGGTGTAATTGAAGCAATTATGTATGTTTTCTGCACTATAGTAGGAAAAGTAACTATTGGTTCAGTTAATGTTAGCTTATATCCATATACATTTGCTATGCTAGCTGGCATGATTTGTCTAGTTGTGTTTGCTGTTCAAGCATCTAAAGGACAAGATAAAATTGATACAACAGATGATGAAGAAAACTTATTTACGAAGAATGCTGAAAGAATTAAATCAAATTGGGTTTACTTATGTATCCAAGGTGCATTAAATGCATTAGCTATTAAGATTTTAGCTCAAGCTTATCAACCATATGTATTAGCAAGTGCTATCGAAGCAAGTGACATGTCTGTATTCTATCTTGCTATGATTGGTGTAATTATTGCATTTATTCCACTTATTGTTTCTACATCTTTAGCAACAGGCGTATATCAAGCTGTTGGTTTAACATCAGTAATGTTAGTTGGTGCTATGGCTCCAACTTGGTGGTTAGCTCCAGTATTTGGTTTTGCTGCTGAATTCATTGAAATTCAATTACTAGGTTTACTTGGTGGATTATTATCTAAATTCCCAGAACTATCTAAATCTGGTGATCATATCAGAAATGGTATGCTAAGTTGCTTAACTATCGCCCTTACAGCTGGTGCATTCTTAGCTGGTAACCAAATTTGGGGTAGCGTAGGTATTATGATTGTTGGTGGATTCTATGTTCTTAACGAAATTACAGGACAAAGAATTCCAAAGACAGCCGTTGGTCCAATTGGAGCTGTTGCTGTAGGTATTATTTACAATATCGTTATTGCTTTAGGACTTGTTGTTCTAGCTGCTGCTTAATTTATAAAGGAGAACATGCATGATTAAAATTGAATGTTGTGGTTTAACCTCTACAGAAACAAAACGAATTATTGATACACAATTTGCTGGACTTGTTGAAACATTTACAGATTCAGATATGATTGCAGCGAGAAAAGTGAAAAGTGGAGATGTAGACTTTTATCTTGGTTCGTGCATGACAGGTGGTGGTGGAAGCCTTGCTACTGCCATCATGACGCTTGGATATAGCAACTGTCTTACTGTATCAAAACAAGGTAACTGTCCAAATGCAGAGAAAATACGTCATATGGTTTACGCAGGAAATCATAAAGCATTTGGATATGTAAAAACACATACAGAACAAGTGGTGCCTGCTCTTGTTCAAGCTTTAATAGATAAAAGCGAAGGTAAACCAGAATAAAAAATGAAGATAAGGCACCTGTTAGGTGCCTTTCTTATCATAAAGGAGAACCATTTATATGATTAGAACTGTTATGGGAGATATCCCAAAAGAACAATTAGGCGTAACAATGGTACATGAGCATTTCATTGTTGATTTAGATAGAGTAAGAAAAGATGGCGTATCTAAGATAGAAACAGTGGAAGAAGTAATTCCTGAAATTAAAAAAATGATGGATTTAGGTGTTCAGAGTGCTTTTGAAGTAACAACTAACGATATGGGTAGAGATCCACTTAAACTTAAAGAAATCAGTGAAAAGACAGGTTTACAGATTGTATGTTCTACAGGTTTTTATTTAAGTGAATATCATCCAGAAGAATTAAATCATTTAAGTAAAGAAGAAATTGCTGAAATCTATATCAAAGATTTAACAAAAGGTATTGGTAATACAGGGATTAAAGCAGGTCTTATTGGGGAGATAGCCTCTTCTAAAGATTCTTTTGTTGGCAATGAAAAGAAAATATTAGAAGCTGCAGGTATTGCGGCTGTTTCAACAGGTGCAGCAGTTAGTACACATACAGGAAAATTTACTGCTTACGAAACTATAGACATTCTTTTAAAAGCAGGAATGAATCCTGACAAAATTATCATTGGTCATCAAGATTTAATAGATGATACTGAATATCATATCAGCCTTTTAGAAAAAGGCGTAAATATCGCTTTTGACACGTGTGGAAAGAGTGCATATGTAAAAGATGAGATACGTGCAAAAAATATTATGAATCTAGTAGACAAAGGATATGGCGATCATATTGTTATGTCTAATGATATTTCTCGTAGAACTTATTTTACAAGTTATGGGCAAAATGGATATTTATCAGTGATGAATATTGTAGTTCCTTTACTTAAAGAATATGGAATCAAAGAAGCAGATTTAAAGAAGATATTAATTGAAAATCCTGCAAGAATTATAGATAACAATTGGAGGTAACCATGTTTTTATCTCGACTAAAAGAAAATAATCCTGCTTTATTAAAATATGCTTTTGAAGCGGCTAAAAAAGGCGAAATATTACCTGATACATATATTTTAGACTTAGATACAATTATCCAAAATGCAAAAATAATGAAAGAAGAAGCAGATAAATATAATCTTGACTTATATTTTATGCTAAAGCAAATTGGTAGAAATCCAGTTGTAGCACGCACATTACAAGATTTAGGTTATGCTGGGGCTGTTTGTGTAGATTATAAAGAAGCACTGTGCATGATAGAAAATGGTGTAAAAGTTGCCAATGTCGGACACTTAGAACAAATTCCAACTGCAGCTTTACAAAAAATCATCAGCAGTAAACCAACAGTTGTTACTGTATATTCTTTGGACAAGATTAAAGAGATTAATAATGTTGCAAAAGAACTTGGAATAGTTCAGGGATTACTCATTCGTTTAACAGATGCAGATTCACAATTATATTCAGGACAAATTGCTGGGTTTCATACAGATTGCATAGAAAACTTAATTGCAGAAGTGAAACTGTTACATCATGTTGAAATCAAAGGATTAACAGTATTTCCTGCATTACTTTATGATGATGCAACAAAAACAATTCTTCCTACAGAAAATATTAATGTCATAAATAGAGGAATTGAGATTTGTAATAAATATGGTTTAACAGACTTAAATATCAATTTACCAAGTGCTACATGTACTGCATCTATTAAGTTAATACATGATTTAGGTGGCACAAGTGGTGAACCAGGTCATGGCCTAACGGGAACGACACCATTACACAAAGTGACTGATCAACCTGAAAAAATAGGGTATTGTTATGTATCTGAAATTTCTCATAACTATGAAGATAAAGCTTATTGCTATGGTGGTGGACTATATAGAAGAGGACATATGGAAAATGTTCTTGTTGGTACATCACTACAAGATGCAAAATTATCTAAAGTTAAAGCTCCTGATCTTGATTCAATAGATTATCATTTTGAAATTGATGAAAATTATCCAGTAGGTCTAACTTGTGTGATGTGTTTTAGAACGCAAATCTTTACAACAAGATCTCATGTAGCTGTTGTAAAAGGGTTACAAACAGGTAAACCAGAATGTGTTGGTTTATATGATGCAGTGGGTAAAGAAATAAATAGAAACTGGTGAAATATGATAAAAGACAGAAAAGGTGCACATAAACTTGCTGTATTAAATCCATATAAATCAGTAGTGCAAACGTTTAATATTGAAAAAGAAGGATATTTAACAGGTATTAAAAATATCAGTTCTATACCAAATACATTAATGCACAAACTGGAAAAAGATGGTTTTGTGCTACATACCATTGATAAAAAGTCTACTTTAGCTGGTAGGGCTGTTGATACAGATTTATATAATCCAATTACAGGAAACTATATGTCAGGGTCAAGTTCAGGGACAGCAATTAATGTATTTGCAGGCATTAATGATCTAGGAATTGGTAATGATGGTGGAGGGTCGGTATTAGCACCGGCAATGTGCGTGAATATTATTGGCTTTATTTCACGATTAATAGAGCAGAATAGAGAAATGAATTTAAAACCAAATACAGAAGGTATGTCAGTTCCTAACTCTATTGGGTTTATGGCTAGAGATCGAGAAATACTGTTAAAAGCAATTCAATCATCTATAAATATAGTTCCAGCAAGTGATTATGGAAAAGTATTTTCGGATAAAGAATATGAAAACATTCAATCAGAAGTTATTCCTTTATTAGAAGATCATACAGAAAGAAAAGAATTATTACCTTTTGTTCAAGCTATTTTATCAAAGTGTGATGTTTTAGTGAAAACGGAAGGGCCTGTCGATATTAATGGTTTTGGTGACAGTTTATTTGGTCATTTTGATGTAAGAACAAAAGCAATTCAACAATCAGCCAATAAAGGTTATGTAAGAATTTGCAATATAGCAGGAGCAAGTGCATTATGTCTGCCACAAAAAGAGTTAGGAATGTCAACTTTACTTATGTGTGAAAGTAAAGAAGATAAAATAGCCAAAATGCTTAAACTTGCTGAATATATAAAAGATGAAAAAGATGCATTAATTGAAAGATATTTCTTAGATTACAGCAGTTATTTTAATGAAGGCTACAAGATATAGGAGGAATAAATGAAAACATATCCTTTACAAAGTATCAGTATAGAAGAAGCGTATGAAAAACAATTTAAATTAGTAGATGCTATTACGAGAAATTTTACTGGAACTGAAAGTTTAACTCGTGGTGATTTAGGAGTGCATCAACCAGAAAATGAACCAATCACAACAATGAAAGCAGAAAAAGCTATTGCATCATTTTTTGATGTGGATAAAGCAATACTTGTTAGAGGTTCAGGAACAGGTGCTATTCGTTATGCACTATCAAGTGTAATTAAAGCGAATGAGACAATTCTTGTGCATGATGCTCCAATATATTCAACAACACTAACTTCTTTTGAAATGCTTGGATTAAATATTGTTCGTGCTAACTTCAATGATTTAGAAGATATTAAAAGAGTAATTAGTGATAATCCAGAAATCAAAGCATGCTTGGTGCAGACAACTAGACAAGCTATTGAAGATAAATATGACTTAGAAGAAGTTATTCAGACAATTAAGAGTACACGAGATATACCTATTGTAGTTGATGATAACTATGCGGTCATGAAAGTAAAAAAAATAGGTGTTGAGTGTGGAGCAGATTTATCATGTTTCTCAAGTTTTAAATTACAAGGACCTGAAGGAATTGGCATTGTTGTTGGTAAAGAAGAATATGTAAATCGTATTCGTAAGATGCATTATTCTGGTGGTTGTCAAACGCAAGGACATGAAGCATTAGATGTACTTAGAGGGTTGACTTATGCACCTGTAATGCTTGCAATAACAGCAAAAGAAGTTGAAAAGACTTTAAGTAAACTTCAAAATGGTGAAATTCCAGAAATAAAAGATGCATTTATTGCCAATGCACAATCAAAAGTATTACTCGTTGAACTTTCAGAACCAATTGCGAAAAAAGTATTAGAAAATGCAAACTTATTAGGCGCTTTACCAAATCCTGTTGGAGCAGAAAGCAAATATGAGCTTGCTCCAATGTTTTACAAAGTATCAGGAACATTCTTAAAGAAAGATCCGACACTCATTGATACAATGCTTCGCATTAACTGTAATCGAGCTTCAAGCGAAACGGTTTTAAGAATACTTAAAGAAGCGATAAAAGCTTCCAAGGAATAAATATTATGAGTAAAAGATTTATTATTATCGTTTTAGATGGCTTTGGTATTGGAGCAATGCCAGATGCAGCAACAGCAAGACCTGGTGATGAAAAGGCAAACACATTAAGAAGCATCTTACACGATCATCCTGATTTAAAATTGCCAACACTTGAAAAACTGGGATTAATGAATGCATATGGAACAGAGAGTGAATATATGAAATTTAATCCTGAAGCAAATTTTGGCAAGAGTGAGCTAATGCATTTTGGTGCTGATACATTTATGGGTCATCAGGAAATTATGGGAACTTTACCTAAAAAACCAACAGTTGATCCATTCCAAACACATGTAGAAGCTGTCGTAGATATATTAAAGAAACATGGTCATAAAGTAGAAGTAGTATGTCATGAAGGGCTAAAATATGTTGTTTGTGATGATTATGTAACTGTAGCAGATAATTTAGAAGCTGATTTAGGTATGTGTTATAACGTTACAGCACCATTAGACTATATTCCTTTTGAAAAAGAATTAGAAATTGCTGAACTTGTTCGTGAAGTTGTTACTGTAGGAAGAGTAATTGTATTTGGTGGGACAGGTAATAATATGCAGGATTTATATAATGCTGAAGAAATTAGGCAAGGAAAGTTTATTGGTATCGCTTCTGCAAAATCTAAATCTTACGAACAAGGATATCAATGCCGCCATTTAGGCTATGGTGTAAATAAAAATGTACAAGCTCCTACAATTTTAACTAACGCAGGTATACCTGTCACTTTAATTGGTAAAGTTGCTGATATTGTTGCAAATGATGGTGGTACAAGTATATCTTGTGTACCGACAGTAGAATGTATGAAATTAACATATGACGCTATTAAATCTATGGATAAAGGCTTTATATGCACAAATGTACAGGAAACAGATTTAGCAGGACATGCACAAGACAGTGCTCGTTATAAAGGAGTACTTGAAGAAGCAGATACAGGATTGGCTAAAATATTACCATTATTAACAGAAGATGATATTTTACTTGTTCAAGCAGATCATGGAAACGATCCAGATATTGGTACAAGTAGACATACTAGAGAATGTGTTCCTTTACTAATCTATCGTAAAGGACTAAAAGGTATACATATTGGCACAAGAAAAACAATGTCTGATAATGGTGCTACTTGTTGCGATTTCTTTGGTGTAGATGCACCAGAAAATGGCACATCTTATTTAGATTTTTTGAAACTGTCAAACGAAAAGTAAATAACTAGTTTTATAATTTCATCAATAAAAATGATATAAATCCCAATAACAGACTTATATCATTTTTAATTGGTCACATTTTGTAAAACTATAGTGAAAAATTATCGAAAATAGTGTAACTTAATGAGTAGAGTTATTTATTAAACGGGGAAATATGAAAAAAAATAGTGGTGTTTTAATGCCAATTTTATCATTACCTAATCGTTATGGTTGTGGTGATTTTGGTCAGTCAGCTTATGATTTTATTGATCGGTTGAAAGATACGGGATTTTCAATTTGGCAAATCCTTCCTTTACAACCTTTAGGTTTTGGTTATTCTCCATATCAACCATATTCTTCAGCAGCGATGGATGAATTATATATTTCATTAGATAATTTAGTAGAAGAAGAATTACTAACAAAAGATGAAGTACAACCATTACATGAAGATAGTACAAAAATTTATTACAAAGAAGTAAGAGAATATAAAAATGAGTTGTTAGAAAAAGCATATAGTCGGTTTAAAGAAAATGCTTCTTTTAAGAAATTTAAAAAAGAAGAATGGGTTAAAAACTATGCAATTTTTATTTCTTTGAAAAAGAAAAATCATTTAAGACCATGGATGGAATGGGAAGAAGCTGAAAAGTTTTACCCAGAGAAAAAAAAATTAGATCTTAAAGAATTTGAAAAACAAATTAATTATGAAATTTTTGTTCAGTATATTCTTTTAAAGCAATGGAAAGCATTAAAGAAATATGCTAATCGTAACAAGATAAAAATTCTAGGAGATATTCCTTTTTATGTTGGCCAAGATTCAGAGGATGTATGGTTACATAAAGATATGTTCTTATTGCATGAACAAGGAAGTCCTAAATTTATTGCCGGTTGCCCACCTGATATTTTTGCAAGTACTGGTCAAAGATGGGGAAATCCTATTTATGATTGGGAAGCGATTGAAAAAGATGATTTCAAGTTCTGGATGAATCGTTTAGAGTATGTATCAAGATTATATGATATTACAAGAATTGATCATTTTAGAGCATTCCATAATTATTGGAAGATACCGGCAACTTGTCCGACAGCGATGGTTGGTGAATGGGTATTAGCACCAGGTAAGAAATTCTTTACACAATTATTTGAAAAGTATCCAAATATCAACATTGTTGCCGAAGATTTAGGTGATGGTATGGAAGGCGTATATGAATTACGTGATGAATTCCATTTGAAAGGTATGTGCATTACCCAACAAATGTTTGATGGGCATTATTATGGGGATATAAAAGAAAATCTCATTGTTTATACAGGTACACATGATAATTATCCAATAGAAGCATGGTATTATTCACTAAGCAAAGAACATCAACAAGAAGTAGATGAAAAGATGCAAGAATTTGGTTTTGGGGATTATGGTACCGTAGATGCAATTATTGAATATACATTATCATTAAGTGCAGAAACAGCCATATTACCTATATTTGATATATTAAGACTTGGTGAAAAAGGCAGAATTAACACACCTGGCTTATTAGATGAAAAAAACTGGACAATGAAAATATCTTCTTTTGATAGTTTTGATAAAGAACTACCTCATCTACATGGATTACTAAAGAAATATAAGAGATTATGATAACAAGAACTTGGGGATTTTCCCAAGTTTTTCTATCAATGTAAACTTGCTTAAGTAATATGTTGTAAATAAGTTTATATACAGTAAAAAGGAGACTTCGTCAGTCTCCTTAAATTTTAATAGCTTGTATTGCAACACATCCTGGACCCCCTTGTGTAATAAAAGATGGAGATAAAGGATAAATAGTAATATTAGCGTTTTCGATTTTTTCTTTGATTTTTTCAACGAAACGATTAGCCAAATCGTCATTTTTTGCATGTGTTACATAAATGTGATAAGTGCTATCAACATTTCTATCTTTTAGTTCAGTTACTACTGAATCAACAGCCTTTTTTAGTGTTCTATTGATGCTGAACTTATCTAGACCGTTACCACCTTCACCCTTAATTAGTACAGGGATAATTTTAAGCATACCACCAATTTTAGCAGCAACACCTCTAATTCTTCCGCCACGTACTAAAAAGTCAAAATCGACAGGTAATAAGAAAGAAATGTCTGTTTGACGGGCTTTTTCAATCATCGCTAATATTTCTTGAACTGTAGAACCGTTTTTAACCATTTCTAATGCAGTATCCACAAGATAACGATGTGGGCCGCACAAAGTCATAGAATCAATGACATGTACACGATTACTATCAATACATTGATCTTTAGCCATTAAAGCTGTGTGATATGTACCACTTAAGCCTGCCGCCATAGTAATATCAATAACTTCATTACCTTCACTTAATAATTCATTGTAAATATCAATCTTTTCACCAAGAGAAGGTTGAGAAGTACGAGGAATCTTATGTTCATTAATCATCTGGATTAATTCATCAGATGTAATATCTTCAAGATCCTGGTAAGACTTGTTGTCAATTGTGACATTTAATGGTACAGAATGTAACCCGATTTTTTCTGCTTCTGCGCGTGTGTAAAGTGTAGAAGAATCCGCAACTATTTTTATCATATTCATATTCACCTTATATCATTATTAGGGTAATCTATGTAGTAATATATGTCAATATATCTAGTAATAAATTCTAGATTGTACAGTATTTATTTTTAGGTTAAAATATTGTCATGATGTTCAGTTTCCCAAAATGGAAGGATCTTCCTGAAATAGATCTATACATGGATCAAGTGATTACGTTTCTAACAGATAAGTTAGGAAGTACTTATTTTGATGATGATAAGTTTGTGACTAGTTCCATGATTAATAACTATGTCAAGACAGGAATTGTAAATAGACCAATAAAGAAACATTATACAAAACAACATCTTGCATACTTTATTGCTGTAACTATTTTGAAAAGATGTTACTCAATGCAACAAATATCAGAAATGATTTATATTCAGATACATACAAAAAACAGTTCTATTGAACAGGCATATGACTTGTTTATCACTAGATTTGAAGATTCATTAAATGCTGTATTTGAAACAAATTCATCTCTAAATGCTGCATTTAACTCAACAAGTTATGAACAAAAATTATTAGATAATGTCATTCAATGCATCATATATAAAATACATACAGAATACGTCTTAAGTACAAAAAAACAGAAGTCAGAATCATAAGTTCTAACTTCTATTTTTTCTAATTAACCCAATATACAAAGTTATTTTTTCTAGGTTTTGCAAGTGGCGCTTCACCATCTGCATAACCTAAGATACAATTACCAATACCTTCATAATCTCCTTCAATTCCAAGAGATTTAAGTATTTCTTTACCCTCTTCAGATTCGAAGACTTCTTTAGCTCGATGAATCCAGCAACTTCCGATACCTAAATCATGAGCAGCAAGCATCAAGTTTTCCATAACTAGACTACCATCATATACATGTGTTGGTGCATTTTTATCAGCGAGTACCACAAGTACGACAGGTGCTCCATAAAATGGATCACTAGTTGAATGCATTACATCAGCGTTTAATTTAGATAAACGGTCACGTAATTCTTTGTTTGTCACAGCAAGAATAATGACAGGTTGTCTTCCCATTCCACTAGGTGCATAACTTCCTGCTTCTATAATTTTATTTAGAATTTCTGCAGGGATAGCATCACTTTTATATTTACGAATACTACGTCTAGTTTTAATTGTATCTAATGTATTTGCCATAAGGCCTCCTATTTTTCCACTTTAATATTGTGGACAGGAACAAAATCAACAACTTTATGTTCCATAATATAATCTGCTAATAATTCAACCATACTGCTAGGTATTTCTTTTACAACAGGAGCATCTTTTAGCATATTGAAGTTTCCTCCACCTGTAGCACGATAATTATTAACACAGAGTGTAAATTCATCTGTATCACTTACTTCTTTTCCATCTTTTGTTAGAGAAGTAATACGATGACCTACATCATTTGATACTTTGATTGTATATTCAATCCCGTCAACCATGTCATAGTTATATTTCATTGGTTTAGGAGCTAAATAACGTGGTGATACAGTAATAACACCATTACTGATTGTAAAGTATTCAGCACATTTTTCTAAATACTCACGTAATACTTTACCAGTTACTTTCTTGATTACTAAAGTATTAGGGAATACATATGTACTTACTAAATCACGCATTGTGATATTTGAAGAAAAACCAGTAGCTCTATCAAATAAAGCATTGGCACATAAATCAGCACCAGTAGCTTCTTTAGCAACCATATTTAAGAATGTAATGACTTGAGATTTGTTTAATCTTGCTTCATCTTCATCAGTTACTTTTAGGTCTACTTTTGTTGTGCCTAGGGGAGTATCAAGCCATTTCTGACACTCATTTTCTTCCTCTTGTACAAGAGTTAAAATATTTTTATCAGCTTCTGTATCAGCTTTTAATACTCTTGGTTCAATTACACCAGTATCTGTATAAATATCAATACATGCTAGTTCTGCACCACGATCTTTAGTTTGTGTATAAGCTTTACCAAATAAATTACCTGCTAAAGAACGATGTTGATGACCTGTAATTAAGACATCAATACCAGAGACAGTCTTTAAGATTTCATATCCTTCATTTTCTTTTGTTAAGTCTTCTGTAGGATAACCATTAACTAAATCTCTTTCAAAGCCACCATGATATGCACAGATAATATAATCTGGATTTTCTAATGATTTTAAGTGCTCAACAGTCTTTTTGGCAGTTAAACAAGCATCTAGGAATTTAGAATGAGCGATATTTTCTTTCTTTTCCCAGTTAGGAATATATTGTGTTGTTAAACCAAAGATAGCCACCTTTTTATTTGCTATTTTGCAAATTGCATAAGTAGCACCAATAGTTTTATTGTGATACAAAATGTTATTTGTAATACATGGAGCGTTCAACTCATTTAAATGTTTTAAAAGTACTTTTTCACCGTAGTTGAAATCATGATTTCCAATGTTGATATAGTCATATTCCATTGCGTTTATAACTTTCGCAACAGGACTAACTTCATCTTTCTTGTTATGCATGTGATAGAACATTAGTGGAGAACCTTCAATAATATCTCCATTATCAATTAAGATTGTATTTTCATCACGTAATGCTTCAACAAGTGTACTAATTCTTGCGTATCCAATATTTTCTTCTTCGTTATTTGCATAACTGTATGGATAAATATATCCATGAACATCACTTGTCGCAAGAATACGAATTCTATTTTCCATTAATTAACGTTCCCCTCTAGCTAAACGAGCACGAATTTTTGTTGAGAAAAATTCAATTAATAATACTAGGACAATTAAAGCCCATAAGAATGAACCTACCATTGACCAACGTCTACTGTTAATTGCCATTAACATGCTTGCACCAATACCACCAGCACCTACGATACCAAGAGTAGTAGCGTCTTTTAAGTTGATATCAAAACGATAGATAATTGTAGAAATAAAGCTTGCACTTAATTGAGGTAAAATACCACAACGAATCTTTTGGAATGTATTACATCCGGCAGCGTCAAGCGCTTCTAAAATACCTGTATCTAAGTCTTCAATAGCAGTGATATACATCTTAGAAATCATACCAATTGAACAGATAGATTGTGTAATAACACCACAGAAAGCGTTAGGTCCTGTTACACGAATCCATACAAGAGCCCATACTAATGATGGAATTGTACGAATACCAAGAATAAATGCTCTAAAGATATAAGCAAGCCATTTAGGTACAACGTTAGTGCTGGCTAAAAAGCTGATAGGTAAAGCAAGAATACCACCAATAATTGTACCAAGTACAGCAATGGCGATAGTTTGTAAGATTAAATATGGTACACCTTCTGAACTTAAATCAAATAGTAAATTAAGGTCAGGATGTGTTAAACCATGAATAATACCATTAGCAGCAGAGAAATCCATTCTTGAACCTAAATTGATACCATTAGCACTCCATACTGCTAAAATAAGTAAAGCTAAGAAAATTAATATTCTAACCCAGAGTTTTCTAGGACGGTTATTGTAAGTTTCTAATATTGACATACTATTTTACTCCTAAGAAAGTTTTGATCTGCACCAGTCAGTGAAGAAATCAATAATGAGTACCAAGATGAATAGAGATAGTAATACCATTCCTAATCCTTCATAGTCTCTCCAACCAATTCTTTCATTGATTAAGATACCTAAACCACCAGCACCTACATAACCAAGAATACTGGCAGCTCTAACATTCATTTCAAAACAATATAGTGAATGAGATAAATAAGTAGGTAGAATTTGTGGCATACAAGCTGCCCAGAAAGCTTGCAAAGTAGTAGCACCAAATGACTGCATAGCTTCAAATGGTTTCATATCAATTGTTTCGATACTTTCAAATAACATCTTTGCAACAATACCAATTGTAAATAACACAATAGCTACTGTTCCCGCAAAAGTACCTAAGCCAAAGATAAGAGCACTGATACTTGCAAGAATTAATGTTGGTACTGAACGCATTACAGATAGTACAAATCTAAAGAATAATAATGTTGGTTTATTCTTGTTGATATTACTGGAAGATAAGATAGCAATTGGTAAACCAATTAAACAACCAGTAATTGTACCAAGTAATGACATCTGGATTGTATCTTTTAAAGGATTAACAACCTTGGAGAAATAACTCCATGTAGGGTGGAAAATCTTCTTCAAAATATCAAATAAATAGTGTCCTCTTGTGACAATAATTCTTAAATCAAAACCAGTCATTTCAATAGAAACAATAATTGCAAGTATTACACAACCAACAATAAAAGGTGTTCTACTTACAGGTTTATTTACTGTATGACCGTTAGAAAGCATAATCGTTTTAGGCTTAAATATACGGTCAAATAAAGGTGTTTTATTCTCCTTCATAGTTAAGCTTCCTTATCTTTGCTTGTTGGCACCTTTGTACCGTTGTATACTTCGTCTAATACTTCTTTTGTTACTTCACTAGTTGGACCATCATATACGATATGACCTTGACGAATACCAATTACTCTTGTGGCATATTTTAATGCTAAGTCAACGTGGTGAATATTTAATAAGATAGTAATATTCATTTCTTCGTTAATATGTTTGAAGTCACTCATAACGACATCAGCCATAATAGGGTCAAGAGACGCTACTGGCTCATCTGCAAGAATAATACTTGGGTTTTGGTTTAATGTACGAGCTAAAGCTACACGTTGCATCTGCCCACCAGATAATTCATCACAACGGCTGTATGCTTTATCTAAGATATTTACTTTATCTAATGCTTCTAATGCTTTGAGTTTTTGTTCTTTAGTGTAATAGCCAAAGAATGTTTTCCACCAAGGCATGTCAGGAACATTACTTGTTAATACGTTATTGATAACAGAGCTTCTTGTAATTAAGTTGAAAGATTGGAAAATCATACCAATTTTTCTTCTGAATTTTCTCAGTTCTTTCCCCTTCAATGTCATTACATCAGTGCCATCAACGATAAGCTGTCCTCCTGTAATGTCAATCATTCTATTAATCGTTCTGATTAAAGTTGACTTACCAGCACCAGATAAACCAATGATAGCGACAAATTCGCCTTGTTCTATTTTTAGATCAATATGCTGAAGTCCTTTTGTACCATTAGGATACGTTTTTGATACATCTTTAAATTCAATCATGGAATACTATATCTCCTATCAAGTCTATTTTACTTGTTTTGCAAATGATATGAAACGAAATATTTTGATATAATGAAAGAAATCGGAGGAAAAAAGACAAATGAACAATATTACTGATGTTCATGCACACTATGATGAGAAAGTATTTGATTTAAATCGTACAGATTTGTTAAATCATATGCATGATTCTGGCGTGTCTTTTATGATCAATTCAGGATCAGATGTTGCATCAAGCTACAGATCCGTAATGTTAGCGAAAGAGTATTCATATATCTATGCAAGTGTAGGTGTATTCCCTTTATCTTCATATGATGTAAAAGAGAATTATTTAGAAGAAATAGAAAGTTTAACAAAGAAAGAAAAAGTCGTTGCTATTGGGGAAATTGGGTTAGATTACGTTAATGGTACCAATCCTGATTTTAGTAAACAAATGCCAGTATATTTATCACAGTTAGAACTAGCACAGAAGTTAAATTTACCTGTAGTAATACATGATTGCGCTGCAGATGAAGATACATTAAAGGGTTTAGATAAGTATCCAGTAAAAGCTATGATTCATCGTTTCTTTAGTCACGAAGGATACGCAGATGAATTTATAAAACGTGGTGTTTATTTAGGTATAGGACCAGCGATTACATATGAAGACGCTGATGAATTAAAAAGAATTGTGAAAAAGATGCCATTAAACCTATTACTTTTAGAAACAGATGCACCATTTTTACCTATTTTAAGTCATAAAGGAGAACCGGCAGATTCCTTAATGATTGAAGAAGTATGTAGAGTTATAGCAGAAGTAAGAAAAGACGTAAATGCTCAAGAAGTAGCTGATATTGCATTTGATAATGCATGTCGTTTATTCAATATTAAAAAGGAAACTTTATGAGAAATGAATTAGAAGGATTTGAAAATCGTGAGAATGACTGGCTTGCAAAAGAGATTCGTCGCGAAGCAAAGTTATCACCATGGAATGTTGATGAAGCGAAGATTATCAAAGAAGAACATGCCCGTGTTCATGAAAGACAAAATACGATTAATCAAGCTCATCGTGAGATGTTAAAACAAAGAAATACAGAAGTTAGTAAAACAGAACAGACAATACTAATTTATGTTTGTTTCTTGATTATCTTTATTATTTTTACAATGATGATGTTTATTTTCTAATAGAAAAGAAGGAGACTATATGATTTTTATTATTTTAGTATTACTTATTATTGCCATTGCAGTTTGTTTATCTTGCTTATGCATTGTACCTCAAGGAAATGCATGGGTAATTGAAAGACTTGGTAAATACCACACAATTTGGTATGCAGGTTTACATATTCGTACACCAGTATTAGAAAGAATTGCAAGAAAGATCTCTTTAAAGGAACAAGTTGCTGACTTTGAACCTCAATCCGTTATTACAAAAGATAATGTAACAATGATGGTTGATTCAATCGTATTCTTTCAAATTATGGATCCAAAGCTATTAACATATGGTGTAGAAAGACCAATCGCAGCGATTGAAAACTTAAGTGCTACAACATTAAGAAATATTATTGGTGAGTTATCTCTAGATGATACTTTATCTGGTAGAGATACTATTAACTCTCAAATCACACAAATTCTTGATAAAGCTACTGACAAATGGGGTATTAAAGTTACTCGTGTAGAAGTAAAAGACATCACTCCACCAAAATCAATCCAAGATGCAATGGAAAAACAAATGAAAGCAGAAAGAGAAAAGAGAGCCATTATCTTAACTGCTGAAGGTGAAAAACAATCTGCTATTACTAGAGCTGAAGGTGAAAAAGAATCCGCCATCCTCAGAGCTGATGCAGTAAAAGAGCAAAGAATTCGTGAAGCTCAGGGTGAAGCAGAAGCTATTGAGGCCGTAGCTAATGCGAAAGCAAAAGCAATTAGACTCATCAATGAAGCTACACCAAGTGAAGAATATTTAAAGATTCGTTCATTTGAAGCAGCAGAAAAGATGGCTGATGGTCAATCTACAAAGATTATTGTCCCTTCTGATATTCAAAACTTAGCTAAGACAGTAACAGAAGTTAAAGAAATTGCAACAAAGTAGGTAATGATATGAATAGTATTTTTCATCGCGTAAGTATTCGTAAATATTTAGATAAAGAAGTAGAACATGATAAGATCATTCAAATTCTTAGAGCAGGCATGCAAGCACCTAGTGCTACTAATCAACAACCATGGGAGTTTTATGTTGTAACAGATTCAGAAAAGATTGAAGCATTATCTAATACAACACCATATGCAAAATGCATTGCAACAGCAAATGTTGTGATTGTACCGGTATATAGAAAGTATGGTATAAAAGCACCTCGATATGCTCAAATTGATATGTCTATTGCACAAGAAAACATGTGGTTAGAAACAGATGCGTTAGGACTAGGTGGCGTATGGATTGGTATTGCACCAGTAGAAGAAAGAATGAAAAGTGTAGAAGAAATCTTAAATCTACCAGATGATGTACATGCCTTTTCTCTATTTTCAGTAGGTCACCCTGCAGAAGAGAAAGTACAGCAGGATAGATTTGATGAAAGTAGAATTCATTACATTAAATAAGATTAAATTAAAAATATATAAAAGTAATACCACCATCATAAACTGGTGGTATTTGTCATTTGTGAAGAATAAGATTATTAAATTTGTATTTCTAATTAAATAAGATTAAATGAGAAACGGAAAACAGAATCGTACCTTCACGAACCCTGTTCTACCCCTCGCATACCCCTCATATACTCTGTTTTACTCCGTTTTACCCCTCGCGAGCTATACTTAATTCAATTTAAATAGTTCCAAGGAAACTATCCATCTTTAATCAGTGAAGACTATTATGTGTATGGACAAGTGCCAACTTTTAAGATTGTAAATGTCAGTGGAACTTTATCTTTATATAAATAAAACATTTTGTGATTTATAAATAGTATTAAAAAACCCTGTGATCGGATGAATATAATTGATTGTTCGATTTACAGGGTTTTTGATTGAATTTTAACTATTTTGCACTAGTTGCGGCATTTCTACCAGCAATGATACCAGAATCAAGAGATAGTAGTTGAGCACAACCAGATGTATATACTTGGTTGAAGTATTTACCATTGATTAATTCACCAGCAGCGTATAAACCATCGATTGCATTTCCTTCTTTATCTAGAACATGTTTATCATCATCTGTTTTTAGACCGCCAATTGTTCCCATAGTAATTGTTTTAATATCAACTGCATAATATGGGCCTTCTCCAATTGGGATTAATGTTGTTTGACCTAGATCTTCATCTACGCCTTTTTCACACATTTCGTTATAACGATTAACTTGTTCAACAAATGTGTTTGCATCCATTCCTGTCATTTCAGCTAATTCTTCAAGAGTATCAGCTTTATAAACATTTTTGTTATCTACTCTATTATTATCTTCAATAAATTGAATTCCATTTTCAAATCCTTCTTTAGTAAAGATAGAATAGATTTTTCCTGTTTCTTCCATAGCTTTTGCAAAGACAATAGAACGAGGACCATATAGAGAATTAACATTTAGAATTCTCTTACCTGTACCATCTGTAACAAAGTAGTTTGCATAGTTAATTAAGCCATTTAATGTATCAGGGAAATAAGTTGAATAACCACCAACATCAACACCAATTGCTAAATCCATCCACCAACCATCTTCATATATATCAGCATTTAAAGCTTCAGCCATAGTAATACCATCACCTGTGTTATACATAGAAGATGTAGTATAAGGTAATACCCATTCTTGTGGAAAGTCAGGGCAGAATCTTTCCATCATTTCTTTGCTTGCGGCGTAACCACCAGTTGCAAGAACTACAGATTTTGCATTAACTGTTAATGTTGAACCATCGTTTCTTGTACATTCAACACCACTGACTTTACCGTTTGCATCAGTTAAGATTTTTGTTGCAGGAGTATTGTAATAAATAGAGAAATTATCTTGTTTATTTAACCATTCCATTAGTTGAACAATATGGTCTGCACCAGCTGCTTCACCATCAAATGCGCTGGTTCTATCTGCTGGATAATGCCATACTTTAAAATCACTTCCAAATCCATCAGGACCAGTAATAGGATCATTATGATTATCTAAAAATTCAATATCAGATGCTGAACGTTCAATCATAGCTTTCATAGCATCACGATCTGTTTCATCTTTCTTTTCAGATAAATCTTCTTGTGCATTATAGCTTGCAAAATAATCATCTGCTGTAATCGTGACACCTTCTTCTTGAGCTTGTTTTGTGCCAACGGCTGTAATAAAACCACCAGAATATTTAGAAGAACCACCAGCTGCACCAGCTTTTTCGATCGCAACAACTTTTACGCCTTCATCTACTGCACTAACAGCAGCAGTTGCTCCAGCAAGACCCATACCAACAACAACTACATCAGTATCAATTGTTTCATCATTTTCTTTTTCAACTGTTCTTTTAGCAGTTAAAGAAGAAATATCATCAGTTGCTTGTTTGGCTGCTTCTTCAACAGCATTGATAATTGCACGGCTTGTAAAAGTAACAGAAGTCACAACATCTACATCTAAACTTTGTGCTTCTAGGATTTCTGCAGGCACTTTTTCAATAGCTGCATCAGCAATATTTTTAGTCTCGCCGTGACTTGTTACTTCAATGTTTGTAATTGAATTTTCATCGAAAGTAACACTTACTTCTACTTCACTTCTAATTCCTTGTGCTTTTCCAACATATGTACCAGGTGTATATTTTGCACTTGTTTCAGTTGAAGAATCACTTGTACTAGTGGCACTAGAACTACCAGTACTGCTATTACATGCACAAAGTGAGAATGCAAGAATAGCTACTAATAATCGTTTCATATAACTTCCCTCCTATAAATAATGATAAATTTCTGTTTGTGAAATAACAAACAAGCAAAAGTTACATCATTACAACTTTTAGTTTCAAATTTGCTAAAATATAAACATGGAAATAAGAAACTTAGTTTACTTTTTACAGTTATTTGATGATCAAAATTATTCGCTTGCGGCAGGTAAACTCTTTATTACGCAACAAGCACTTTCAAAAAGCATTCATAATATGGAATTAGAACTAAATGTAGAGTTATTCACTAAAAAATCAAATGGAATTGTACCTACAACTAAAGCCATAGAAATAGAACCCATTTGCAGAAATATAGTTCAGTCTTACCAAAGTGGTATGCAAAAAATAGAAAGAATATCAAAAAATGACTCGTATCCAATCAAAGTAGCTGTTTCTATACAAACTGCGGATACTTTATCTTTTACTTTATTTCGAGATTTTATTATCATGTATCCTAATATTCATATCGAGCAATCTGCTGTATTTGATTTAGTAGCAGAAGATTTATTGTCTAAAGATAATGTTGATTTTGCTTTTACTGTTAATAATCCTTCACCAAAAGATAAATATGAAGTAGAAATAATTAAACATATTCAATTATGTATCATGGTAAATAGCAGTCACCCTTTAGCGACAAAAGATAAGATAGAAATTAGTGATTTAAAAAATTTAGATTTATATTGTGCGGGTGAAGGATTTAAAACATATGAATTATTAAAAAGAAAATCTAGAGATAATAATGTTTCTGTCAATTTAATTCCAACATCTGGTTTCCTTTATGATACATACAATAATATATTTAAAAATAATCAGGCTGTAATTGGGTTATATGGTCAGGAATTAGGTCCTAATTTTAAAAATATAAAATATATCCCTTTTAGTGATAAAGAAATGACATGGAATATTTGCTTATCGTGGAAAAAAGAACACACTCTCTCAAAAGAAGAAGTAATATTTGTAGAATACGTAAAGTCATTCAAGGAATAAAAAAACAAATAGCCGACAATGTTTGTGTACAAATTGACAACTTATAGTGTACAATACGTCGGAAAGGGCTTTCAAAATAATGGAAAGAAAAAGGAAAATGAAAAAATTAAGTTTATTATTTTTAGGTATGTTACTTGTAGGTTGCACAAGTAATGCAGCTGTTCAAGCAACAGCTACACCTGAAGCAAGTACTGCTCCTGTTGCAGCTGATGTTGACACATTTACAAGTGCTTCAAAAGACAAGTATTACTACAAAGACAGTGCATTAACAGATGATGCATTATGGAACGTTATGGCTACTTACCAAGCAGCTCCAACAATCGCTACTGTTAATCCTGATGGAACACCTAACCTAGCTGTATTTATGCCAGGTATGCCAATGGAACTAAATGGTGAAAGATACTTTGTATTTGGTCTAGCTGATAACCAAACTAAGTTAAATCTAGAAGCTAACAAAGTTGGTGTATTATCTTTATATCAATACAACCCATCTGCTGAAGACAAGATGGAACGTAATGTTGGTGCGCGTATCAGATTTGAAATCGTTGAAGACAGCACAATTATTGATGAATTAAATAAAGCAAATGACAATGCCATCCGTGAAGGTTCAATCATCTGTCATGTTGTTGAAGTATTACCTTTAGGTTAATTTATTCTAAAATGAGTATATAAAAAAGTGGTGGACTGCCACTTTTTAAATGCTTATTTTGTTCTTTTTGAGGTTAATATTGTACCTGTTTTTAGACGGGTAATTTGATTCTTTGCATATTTATAATTTGTATAAATATATTTCTCGAAGAATTGATGACGTTTTAACATTTTGTCATAAGATTCTGTATACATAGAATGAGGTCTTCTAAATGCAGAAGAATAATCCTGATCAATGATGTAATATAAGAAATTTTTAAAAGCATCTAAATCTTTTTTATCTTTGATTGGGTTTTCATTAATCATTGATAAATATAAATCATCATTTTGATCAATTTCTTTTACTTTTTCTACAACTTCATCGAGATTTTTATAATCATGACAATTAATAAAAGCTTTCTCATTAAAATCTAGTACAACATCAGGGTCACCATAATAAATAGGAATAGTATAAGCAGAAAAAGATTGTACGATTTTTTCGGTTGTATATCCTCTATATGATGAATTTTCAAAAGCAATAGAGAATTTGTGTTTGCTTTGGAATTCTGTTTTATCTTTTACAGCTCCACCGATATTATTTAAGTATCTACCACCAGAGGATACTTGTTTATATTCAGATAACTTATTGAATATTGTTGTACGAATATCCTGGGCGAAACAGTTTGAATATACAAAGCTGCAGAAACCCTCTTTTTTATCCAAGTCTTCTTTCGTGAATTCTTTTCTATCTAATATATTTAAATAATCTTGTTTAAAACTATGTAATAGATAAATAGGTACTCTAATATATCTGTCGCCAAAAGAGATTCGATCAAAACCAATTGCGTAATCACATTCATTAAAATTAGGAACTACACATTCACCTGTATAAAATATGCGAACACAATCGTATTTTAAATATTCTGTACCAAATACAGAATAGATTAGATAATCAGGATGATCAGATATTTCTACATCATACTTTTCTCTTAATACATTCATATATTCACTATTTTCAGGATTGAATCCCTTGTGAAAATCGCTGAAATTGATTTTTATCTTTCTTTTCATTTAATACCACCTATTTGAATAAGACTTTGTAAAAGTTCTTTTTCAACTATTGTAGCCCCACTTTTATCATTAGAGCAAACACTTAAATATAATTTAAGCTTTGGTTCTGTTCCGGAAGGTCTTAAAACAACAGAACAGTTATCTTCTAATATAAATTTAATAACATCAGATTTAGGTAAATTATTAATACCCTTTTCATAATCTAATACCTGCAGTACTTTTTTACTTCCAATTTGATGGATATCTTGACGAGCTGATTTCATGATATTTTGCATATATGTAACACCAGCACTGCCATCAAATTCAAAACTATGTAATGTATTTAGTGCATAACCGTAAGTAGAATATAGTTCATTTAACTTATCAAGTAGACTAATACCTCTAGTTGCATAATAACTGAACATTTCACATATCATATATGCACCATCTACACCATCTTTATCTCTTACATAAGTTCCAGTTAAATATCCATAGCTTTCTTCAAAACCAAAGATATAACGATTTTCTTCGTTCTTATCTTCTAATAAGCCAATTTGTTCACCAATAAATTTAAACCCAGTTAAGACATTGATAACAGAAACGTTATAGTGTTCAGCAATTTTTTCGGCTAAATCAGTTGTAACTATAGTTTTAACAAGAACTGGATTTTGAGGCATTGTATGATGTTTTTCTCTTTGACTAGAGATGTAATCAAATAGTAATAAGCCTGTTTCATTACCTGATAAAAGAACATATTCATCTTCATGATTTTTAACGGCGATACCAACTCTATCACAATCAGGGTCAGTAGCGATAAGTAAGTCTGCGTTCTTTTCTTTTGCATACTTCATCCCTAAAGCCATCGCTTCTTTTATTTCTGGATTAGGATATGGACAAGTTGGAAAGTTACCATCTGGATTTTCTTGTTCAGGCACAACAAAAATATTTGTATAGCCCATTTCTTTTAAAGTACGAGTTACTGGTTTTAAACCAGCACCATTAAGGGGACTATATACAATAGAAACATTCTTGTTTACTTCTTCATCATATAAGACAGATTGTTTCTTTACTTCTGCAATAAAAGAATCTAAAACAGAATCTTCAATATAAGTGATTTTTCCTTCATTTACTAAAGTATCAAAGTGGCCTAATCTAACATCACTAAAGACATCTAAGCTTTCAATTTCGGCAAGGATTTCATCAGCAGCGTTAGTTGTAATCTGACAACCATCATCACCATATACTTTATAACCATTATAAATACTAGGATTATGGGAAGCTGTAATCATTACACCGGCAGAAGCTTTTAAATGACGTACGCCGTAAGAAACACAAGGAACAGGTAATAGACAAGAATAGATATAAACATGTATTCCAGAACTTGCGAATATACCTGCTGCAGTATGAGCAAATAAATCACTTTTAATACGGCTGTCATAACCAATCACAACAGATGGATTTTCATAATGCTTGTTTAGATAGTTAGCTAGACCAAGTGAAGCTTTAGCAATTGTATAAATGTTGATACGATTTGTACCAGCACCAATAACACCTCTTAAGCCACCAGTACCAAAAGATAAATTGCGGTAGAAAGCATCTTCTTTCTGCATATTGCTCATTTGTTTTAGTTCACTAGTTAAATCTTCATCTTTGGTGGCATTTAATAACCAGCGTTTATATTCTTTCTGTATATCATTCATGGCCTTATTCCTTTCTGAGTTTTCTATCAACCCACAAAATTCCAAAAGAAGAACTGTTACAACAAATTTCATTGTTCATGACTTTTAAAACAGCGTCTTCTAATGGCATTTTAATGACATCCAATATTTCTGTTTCATCTAAATGTGGAAGAGATACTTTCTTACAGTTATTTGCAAAATAGATATGCATATGATTTGTTAACTTTGAAGAACTTTCAATTGTGTCACCAATATAAGTCCAATCATTTGTTGAATATCCAGTTTCTTCTAAGAGTTCTCTTTTAGCAACAGCTAAACTGTCTGTTTCATTTTCTTCAAAAGTACCAGCAGGAATTTCTAATAATTCTTTTTCATAACAATAGCGATATTCTTTTTTTAGGATAATATTTTGATCTTCATCTAAAGCAACTATCGCAGAAGCATCATTTATCGTTATGGCATAAAAATCATCAATATGCGTACCATTTGGCAAATTAACAGTATCTTTTCTTACTTTTACCCAATGCGTATCTAATAATGATTCGCTATTTTCTACAATCCATTTTTTATTCATTTAATATCTTTCTAAAGCTTTTTAAGCATGAACATCTAGAAACTGTGCTTGTCCATGTATTGTTAAAAGCTTAGAGTTCGCTGGCACAAAGATACAGTCTCCTTTATAAAAAGGCATAGATTCATTACCATAGCTGATTGTTCCACAACCCTGTACACATAATAATACTTTAAAAGATAAGTCATCAGTAGAATAAGTGACTGTTTGTCTTCTTTCAGTATTTATAATCATGCGATATACCTCAAAGTATTTAGAACGGCATAATAACTCTGAAGCTTTCCCCTGTTCATATTTTAACACGCGCATTGGTTGAGAAGGTTCTATCGCTTTCGTTAGACGAGCTACATTTAGCGCTTTCTGTATATGCAAGTCTCTTTTTTTGCCATTTTTATCAATACGGTTATAGTCATATAAACGATAAGTCAAGTTGGAGCTTTCTTGTATTTCAACAATAAGAGCACCAGCGTTAATTGCATGTATTGTACCAGGTTCGATAAAGAAAACATCTCCCTTTTTAACTGGAACATACTGCAAGTATTTCGTTAATGTATTATCTGTAATTGCTTTTAGTAATTCTTCTTTAGTAATATCTCTTTTTAAACCATAGATTAAAGTAGCATCTTTTGTGGCATCGAGAACATACCACATTTCAGTTTTGCCACGTTCTCCATTTTCATATTTAAAAGCATATTCATCATCAGGATGAACCTGTATAGATAAATCTTCTTTAGCATCTATGAATTTTATGAGAAGTGGAAAACCATTGGTATGTTTTGTACCTAAGAATTCAGTATGTTGTTCTAACACTTCATGAAGTGTTTTATTTTCAAATTCTTTATTAACAACATAACTTGGTCCATCAGGGTGGACAGAACATTCCCATGTTTCAGCAAGGGGGGACATGGGAATACCTTTTGCAAATTCATCATTTAAACGTTTTCCACCCCACAAATAATCTTTTCCAGATGGTCTAAGTAAGAGAGGATTATTCTTATTGTTCATATTAATATTCTAGTTCGAATTTCTGTTTGTCATGTACAGAAATATCTGTTCCAAGTTGGATTTCAATTAGTTTTAATTCAGTATTTGCAATGATTGTATGTCTAACACCTTTTGCCATCGTAATAACATCACCAGCACTGACATTTTGTTTCATACCATCAATAATTGTTGTGCCTGTACCGCTTGTAACAACCCATACTTCATTTCTATGTTCATGAGAGTGATAGTTCATGCGATGACCTTCATTTAAAGTAACTTTAATTGTCATAGATTTATCATCGATATTTAATACATTAAAACTACCCCAGGATTTTTCGGCAAACATGACCTGTTGCTCATACTTATCAACAAATGGTTTGATGTATGAACTTTGTTCTTTATCAGAAACTAAGATACCTTCTGGAGATGCTGAAATAACTACATCATGTAATCCCATGGCAAGAATTGGTGTATCCATTTCATTGATGATATGGACATTTTTGCAGGTGTCATTTAGTTCACCTTTACCAACTATATTTTCTTCCATCGCCTCTGTTAAAGTATTCCATGTGCCTAAGTCTTTCCACATACCTTTAAAACGGATTACTTCAATTTCTTTTTCGTGTTCTACAATGGCATAGTCAAAAGAAATCTTAGTTAAAGAGTCATATTTGCTAAATAAATCATCATAGTCTGTAAAATCAATTAGTTCATGAGCTTTTTCCAGTACATACTTTAATTTGAAAGCAAATACGCCACCATTCCAGAGAGCACCTTTTTTGATATATTCTTCAGCTACTTCTTTTGTTGGTTTTTCTTTGAAAGATAGAACTTTACTAACTTTTTCTTTATCACTTGGGATGATATAACCATATTTCTCACTAGGATATGTTGGTTCAATTCCCATTAATACTAAATTAGAAGAAGAGTTTACTGCTTCAGTTGATAAATCTTGAAGAGCTTTAAAATAATCATCTTCTACATATGGATCAACAGGACATACCACAACAGGTTCATTGATATCTATTTTTTGTACATCTTTTAAATAAGAGCATGCTAAAGCAATAGCGGGAAATGTATCTCTTCTGCATGGTTCAACACATATACCAACATCATCACCTAATTGATTGTGAATGCTTGATACTTGACTTTTACTAGTTGCGACAACAACACTTGCATCTGTATCTACTGTCTTAATCTGACGATAAACACGCTGTACCATTGATTCATATAAGCCGTCCTCTTTCTTGAAGATTTTAATGAATTGTTTAGATCTTACATCGTTAGAAAGAGGCCATAGTCTTTTACCGGACCCACCTGATAATAGTATGATATTCATCTTTCTGCCCTCATTGGATTATTTAAGAAGTCTTCATAAGCAAGCTTAATACCATCTTCTAGTTCTGTTTTATAGCTCCAGCCTAGATTCTTAGCTTTTGATACATCTAATAATTTTCTTGGAGTGCCATTTGGTTTTGTTGTATCCCATTTAATAGTACCTGTATAACCAACAACTTTAGCTACTAGTTCAGTTAATTCTTTAATTGTTACTTCTTTGCCAGTGCCAGCATTTACAGTTTCATTACCACTGTAGTTATTCATTAAGAAAACACATAAATTAGCTAAATCATCAACATATAAGAATTCTCTTAATGGTGTACCATCACCCCAGCAAGTAACACTGTCTAAATGATTTACTTTAGCTTCGTGAAAACGACGAATTAAAGCAGGTAGTACGTGACTATGAGTTGGGTGATAGTTATCATTAGGACCATATAAGTTTGTAGGCATAACACTGATATAGTCTGTACCATATTGACGGTTTAAGAATTCACAATATTTTAAACCGGATATTTTTGCTAGAGCATAAGCTTCATTAGTCTTTTCTAAAGCAGAAGTTAATAAGCAATCTTCTTTCATTGGTTGTGGAGCAAGTCTTGGATAAATGCAGGAAGATCCTAAGAATTCCAGTTTCTTACAACCGTTTTCCCATGCGGAATGAATCACATTCATTTCAAGAATCATATTTTGATACATGAAATCAGCTAGAGCCTCTTCATTCGCAACAATACCACCAACTTTAGCAGCAGCTAAAAAGACATATTCTGGTTTTTCTTCAGCAAAAAACTTCTCTACATCTGCTTGTCTGCATAAATCAAGCTCTACATGAGTACGTGTAATAATATTTGTATAGCCTTGTTTCTGTAGTTCTCTTACAATGGCACTACCAACCATTCCTCTATGTCCTGCGACATAAATCTTCGCATCTTTTTCCATCATAAAGTCATTGCCTTTTCTTTCTTCGCTAATTCTCTATCATGTTTTGCCATGATTTCTACAAGTTCTTCATAGCTTGTTTTTTGTGGATTCCAACCGAGTACTGTTTTTGCTTTTGTTGGATCACCCCATAAATTATCAACATCAGTTGGTCTGAACCATTCAGGGTTTACACAAACTAACATCTTGCCTGTTTTTGCATCATATCCTTTTTCTTCTAAACCTTCGCCAACCCATTTAATATCAATGCCATTAGCTTTGAACGCTTTTTCTGTAAAGTCTCTAACAGTATGTTGTACACCAGTAGCGATAACGAAATCATCTGGTTGATCTTGTTGAAGAATTAACCACATACATTCAACATAGTCTTTTGCATAACCCCAGTCTCTTAGACTGTTCATATTGCCTAGTTCTAAGTGGTCTTGTAAACCTTCTGCAATTCTACCGGCCGCAAGAGTGATTTTACGAGTAACAAAGTTTTCTCCTCTTCTTTCACTTTCGTGATTGAATAAGATACCATTTACTGCAAACATACCATAAGCTTCACGATATTCTTTGACAATCCAGAAGCCATAGAGTTTAGCTACAGCATATGGGCTGTAAGGATGGAAAGGCGTAGTTTCTTTTTGAGGTACTTCTTCTACCTTTCCGTATAATTCAGAAGTAGATGCTTGATATACTCTACAAGTTTTTGCTAAACCACATACTCTAACTGCTTCTAGTACTCTTAATACACCTAAAGCATCAACGTCGCCGGAATATTCTGGAGCGTCAAATGACACCTGTACATGGCTTTGAGCTGCTAAATTATAAATTTCATCAGGTTTAATTTCACCAATAAGACGAATTAAACCTGATGAGTCAGTTAGGTCTCCATCATGTAAATGTATTTTCTTTTCTTTAATTAAATGATCGATACGTGCTGTATTTGAGATAGAAGCACGACGTACAATACCATGTACTTCATATCCTTTTTCTAATAAAAATTCTGCTAAATAAGATCCATCTTGACCTGTAATACCTGTAATAAGTGCTTTTTTCATAAGTAACCTCTCTATTCTTTTCTAGTTTAAAAAAGAGAACTATAAGCGTAAATGGAATAAAACGGCTAATAATAGCACAATCTTGGTTTAATAAAACAGATGAATTGTATGAAAAAATCAGTTATTTTTTCGGATATATAGCACAAAGAAAATATCGATATTTTTATACAAAAAAGAATATTAGTATTTTAATTATGAAGAAAAGATATAATTAAAATAATTGAGGGAAAAGATGAAGCTTCGTAATTTAATATATTTTAGTGAAATAGAAAAATGTGGAAATATGTCTAAAGCAGCTGAAAAACTATATGTTTCTCAACCGGCATTAAGTAAAGGAATGAATGAGCTTGAAAAAGAACTGGGATGTCAGTTGTTTATTAGAAAAGCAAGTAATATTGTTTTAACAGAAGAAGGTAAACGGTGCTTGGAATATAGTAAAAAGATTATTACATTATGTAATGAACTGCCAGAATATATTAAACAAAAAGAAACGAAGTCTTTAAAAGTTGGATATGTAATTGTTGGATATTTGGAATATTTGCTAAATATAACTAATGATAAAGATGAATTAAAAGATATTTCTATTATTCCAATATATGGGACAACAAATGAAATAGTAAAGAAGTTAGAAGATAATGAGCTAGATTTAGCAATTCTACCTTGTTTAGAGATAGAGAAAACAAAAAATATTAAGTATAAAATAATCAATAAAGATAAGTTACATGCATTAGTGAATAAAAATCATCCGCTTTTTTCAAAAGATTATATAACTATAGATGATTTAAGAAAAAATAAGATTATTATCTGGTCTGAAAAAAATCATCATCGGTTTTATAAATCATATTTAAAATTATTATTAAAGAATGGAATAGATGAAAATAATATTATTCCTGAAGCTAATGTAATGGGAGATATGATTGCATTAATGAATATAAATCATGCAATAGGATTAGCTGGACCAATTACTTCATCTTTGCCAAAGAAAGAATATAGAACAATACCGATAATAGATTTAGATAGAGAATTTTTAACATGCATTGAATGGAATAAAAATAACGATAATTCTGCAATATATAAATTAATAAGAGAATTATAACTGAAAGTTATAGTTCTTTTGTCTACTATTACTAAACGGAAATGAGCGGGACACTGGTGAATAAAGATGGTGAGAATT
>JABLTN010018840.1_pt1 | contig 58138 bp, 57 predicted proteins | sample 7160141 | NCBI WGS metagenome assembly JABLTN01 (sample SAMN14651226, study PRJNA627086) | human gut metagenome | isolation source: feces | host: Homo sapiens | reverse complement strand
CTTTTTCTACATAACTAACTTTATCATATAAAGATAAATTATCTTCATTCCTATCATCTAAATGATAAACTGGCATACTTACTCTATCAACCATCACCATCTTTTCTATATTCTCGTTCATATAGTATGATACTTCATAAGTAGTAGCTTCTCTTCCAAACTCTTGTGTTAAGTAATCTATTGCCTCCTTTACTTTCTTTGAAAAATTATAAACAACATATCCTACTCTTATTTTTCTACTATTACTGACTTATTTTAGGAAAACACATCCTGCTCAATAAAAATCATCTATATTAGTATTTATTATTCTTTATAATTTAGCTCATCCATACCTGTTCTTTTTCCTAAAGAATACTTATATATTTTAAAAAAAGGCAATTCATTAACAGTAGAATTTCTTTTTCTTAAGGACTTGTCTTATCAGTAGAAGCATCAGATGAAAGATATGAATTTTCCATTGTTTTTGCATACACATAAAAATAGATAAGCATAACCCATCCTTATCTATATTATTTACAATAAATCAATTTTTTAAGTTTTCTTGTTAAAAAAATAAAGGAAAAGAATATCGCTGAACTAATTTCTGATGCTGTAAAATCAAGCATTTCCATTAATAGTCCTAAAAATCAAAAGTTTCTGCTTTTGTTAAAGTCCCATGAATAAGTGATTATCCAAATATAATAATATCATCTCTTTAATAAGCTTTAACCGTAATCAAGATGAATCAAACAATATCGAAAGTGTAATAGACTCCTTCCATATTTTAACTAATTTTTGCAAGTACAAAATTATACTAATAGTAATATAATTATTTTATTTATCTTATTGATTGGATTATCACCCTTACATATATTAAATGTGAAATCTATGTAGTTTAATTAATTATCTATTTCTTTATATTTTGATTCATATAAATCTACTTCTTTATCTTGCTCTTCTCCACTCAAAAAATCACGCATATCTGGTAATTCTTCAATACTAGCAAGTCCAAAGTAATCTAGAAAATCACTTGTAGTCTCATAAAGAATTGGCCTACCCGGTAAACTACTTCTACCAGACTCTTTGATAAAGCCCTTAGCTACTAGCTTTCTAACCATTTGAGCACTAGCTATACCTCTTAATTGATCTATTTGAATTCTAGTTAATGGTTGATTATAAGCAACAATAGCAAGAGTTTCTAAAGCAGCTTGACTAAGTGAGTGGGTTTCTTTATTTTCAAGTAGTCTTTGATAATACAAATGATGTTCTTTTTTAGTAGTAAGTTTAAGTTTATTACCTAAAAATTCTATTTTTATTCCTCTACTATCTTTAGAATACTCTTCTTGTAAAGTAGCAATTAAGGCTTTAATCTCTTCAAAATCTATTTCTAGTATATCTTTTATTTGTTCAAGAGATAATCCATCATCTCCTACTACAAATAATAACCCTTCAAGTACCGCTTCCATTTTATACCCCCTCACAAATTATCTCATCATAAATTCCCTCTTGATGAATAATTAACTCTTTATTCTTAGCCATTTCTAAAATAGCTAGAAAAGTAACTACTATATATTCTCTACTTCTAATAGAAAACATTTGATAAAATGATACTTTACCTTTTTCTTTTAATAGATTCTTTATTTCATGTCTTCTACTAGATACTGATATACCTTTTTTAGTAACTTTAGTATTAAGTGGTTTTTCTTCTTCTTTTCTAATTAAGAATTTTTTAAAAGCATCTATTAGTAAATCAACAGAACCACCTTCAAAAGTAGTTTCTTCTTCTTGATAATTACTATATTTTTCAGGAGCTTTAGTATATATTTCACTTCTTAACTCTTCTTTTTCTTTTAAATCTTTACTTATCTCTTTATAGGCTTGATACTCTAATAATTTATTAACTAATTCTTCTCTTGGATCTTCCTCTTCAATCTCCATCTCTTTTTTCTTTTTAGGTAACAACATCTTAGCTTTTATCTCTATTAATTCACTAGCTAAAACTAAATACTCTGATATTTCTAGATTAACTTTTTCCATATTATTGATATATTTAAGATATTGTTCTGTTATTAAATTTATCTCAATATCAAAGATATCCATTTTATTTTCTTTTATAAGATGAAGAAGCAAATCAAGTGGTCCTTCAAATCCATCTACTCTAAACTCCATACTATCAACCTTTCACTTGAAATTATAGCAAATAATAAAGGTTTTGACAAATTACAACTTTTTACCTTCTTCTTGTGTTAAAGAAATATCATTCCATTCTATATCATCATCAAAAACAAAATCATCTGTATTTTGAATAGTACTAATAGGAACAGAAACAACTTCTTTAGATTTTTTTAATTCTTTTTCCGTCTCCAATAAAGGCAAAGCTTTAGTAACAGTAGCAAAATCATTTGATAAATCTGATAGTAATTCTTTATATCTTTCTTCACTCATAACATCTGGATAACCTAATTTAATTGAATTAAATGTATAATTTAAATGTTCTATATACTCTGGTATTTTTTTAATATCAATTTTTTCTTCTCTTTTACCTTTTCTTTCTACAGTTGATACTCCTGATGATTTAAATTTCTTAAGATTTTCCCTCATTATACGAGATACTTTATCATTATCTAATTCCTTATTTTCTCTATATATACTAGTATCTTCTACTAATCCAGTATAATCATGATTTCTATTATATTTAAGATTAATTATTATCTTTTTTTCATCTACATCTACATAACAGGCAATGAAATCGGGATTAATTTTATAATCTTGAGCACCATACATAACATTACCTGTTTCTTGATAATGATTCCAAAGGCCTTCTTTATAGTAACACTCATAAGGAATAGCAATCATTATTAAACCCTTATAGTTCCTGTGTCTCCAGTTTAATAATTCTTCATATTTATCATAATGCATTTCACCTGCTCCATAAGCCATTGATTGAGAGACAGCAGTAGATGAAATACTTGGATACAGATACTTCAACCCCTCTTCACATATTTTAGGACATTTATCTGGATAAGTTCCATGAAGAGCTACTATCGTTTGCTGCTTATCAAGTTCTGTCAACAGTTTATCAAATTTATCAATAAAATCCTCACCAAAATATGCACGTGCTTCCTCCTCTGTTTCATGTCGTTCTAATACAGTTTTTTCTCTTTTAATTTTTATATCATTTAAAAATTTATTTACTGATTCTACTAACACTGAAACATTTTCTCTAGTACAACTTTCATAATAGTTAGTATCTTTAAGCAATTTTATTACCTTATCTATATCTTCATTATTATAATAATAATTATTTACTAGTGCTTCATATTTAATCATAAATAAGTTCACCTCTTTTTATTTAATCATAACAAACAATAGCATTATTTTCAAATTATTGTTATACTTTAGGTGGTGATTTTATGAAACAGTTTGTTAAAAAAGATGAGGCATTTACTTGTATTAATTGTGGTAAAGAAGTTGGCCCTTTAGGATATACAACAAGAGATCATTGTCCACACTGTCTTTATTCCATTCATATAGATATTATGCCAGGTGATAGAGCTAATCCTTGTAAGGGTATTTTAAAACCAATCGGCATTGAAAAATTTAAGGATACTTATAAGATTGTCTATCGATGTGAAAAGTGTCATGAAGAACATAAGAATATAATGGCAACTGATGACAATCTAGATGAAATCATTAATATTTCTAAAGGAGTTTAACTCTTTTTTTATTATAGAAAAAAGACTAACTAGCCTCATTGCTTATAGTCTTTATCTTTTTACCTACTACAATTATATATTCTCCCTCATTTGTAACATCACAAGTTTGTAAAACTATTATTTGGTCATTTCCATCTATACTGATATTAGTATCATACAATGACTTATTTTTTAACCATTCTAGATGTTTTTTATACGTTTCATCTGTAAAATTCAAATTAACATGTTGATAGTCTTTATCTGTTTTATAAATAGAAAATATTTGATAGTAATAAGTATTATCAATATCTTTAAAGGTAATAGTTGGATGATTATAATAATAACTACTATTTAAATATTTTTCTAAGATATTAAATTCTGTATATATATTATTAGAGTTATGTCCATAAATAATTACTTTTCTATCACTTGTATTATTACGATAATCCATAAAGACACTACCAAGAGTATTAGCTTTTTTATTAATTAAATGATTTAAATAATAGCTGTTATCATTTCCTTTTACAATTGGAACTCTTAGACTAGTATTACTAATAGATAACTCTCCTATTATGTCTTTATTAGAGAATCTATTTTGGTATCTTTTAATTATATTCTTTTCATAAAAAGTATCTTCTTCTACTTTATCATTTGTCTCTTCTTTTAAAGTAGTTACATCTTTATAAGTATTAGTAATTTCTTCTTTAGCTTTTTCATCTTTCTTATTTAAGGCAGTACTGCTAAAGTTAAAATACCAAATAAAGTTTACTATAATTATTAAAGATATTAGTATAATATAAATTATTCTTGCTCTTTTTTTAATTTTTATCACCCTTTTTATACTCCAAAAGAATCCAAAAGGATTCTTTTATCTTAGATATTATATTTCTTTTTAAAACCTAGTCCTAAAGATATAGCACCAACAGTTGATAATATTACAAAGAAGAAATCACTATTAGTATTATTAACTCCTGTCATAGGTGGTACTATTTCTCCAATTTCAATTCTATCATAAACATAAATTACTTCAATAGTTCCATCAATATATTTACCGGTTTCATCACCTTTGATTTCTACTAAATAGTATCCATCAATATCTTTATAATCTGTTAAATAATCTTTTCCTACCATTTTAGTAAATTCACTACTTGGTAATAATGTATTACCATCAGCATCTACATATTTAACAATTAATTTACCATATTTAGCTTTATACTTAAGTTGCATATCAGCCATAAAGTTAAAACCAAGGTAAGAGTTAGGTGTATATCTACCTATATTTTTTAATACTCCAGAGATAGTATAACCTTCACCCTTAGAATTAAGAGTACCTGCTCTTTCTATAATATCACTATCACCTTTAGTTTTATCACGCATATAGCTACCAATTGAATAATCACTTCCAGTATTATCACTGGCACTATTTGCTACATCTTTATTATCGGTATATTCACCATTTTCATTTTTTTGATCAAAATAGAATGATAATCCTTCATTATAGAAATAATTGTAAGCTAATAATAAAACTGTTTCATTAGTTTCAATAGAAAATTCTCCAGATTCATTACCCATTGATTGATATAAATCATTAATCATCTCAGCAGTTAATTCTGTAATGCTTGAAATATTATAATATGCTAAGAAAAAATCTAGCGGACTATTATAACCTTTAGCTTGTAAAGCACTATCTACTTCTTCTTTTGCTCTTTTTTGATTAGCTGGTAACCAAGTTATTCCTAATTCTTTTTTATAAGCAGCATTAAGTACATAGAAAGGATCTACATCAGATAACATTTCTCTAATTATTCCTTTATTGAATTGATCAAGTCTTGTATAGCTTGTCTTATATTTACTATTATAAAAGTCTAATAAATATTTAGCATAATCAGCTATACCATTATATCCTTTATCAGTTAAAGCAGCCCCTACTACATCATCAGTCATATTTCTACCACTTGAATTAGGTATTAAAGCTTGTAATGCCGTATTATAAGTACGTCTAAAAGTAAATCCTTCTGGTAATGTTGTTTGATTGAAGAATTTATCATTAGTATTATTAGTAGTTGGTGTTGTTTCCTTTTCTTTATATACCAATGGTTCTGTTGGAAATATCTCAAAAGATGTCTCTTCATAATAATAATCATAATCAGATAAGTTATTAATTACCATTCTAACTCTAAACTTATCCCCTGCTTGGAATGGATTACGAAACTGAAAATAATCTTCATCTAAACCTTGTTCAGCTCCATATTTTTTAAATTCCTCATAAATTTTATTTGAGATTTGTTCAAACACTTCTGGTGCAATGACAATCTCATCATTATCATAATTAGCTGGTATAGTTACGTTGACAGTAATCTCACCATATACTTCTTGCCACATAGCATCTACAGTTAATTTTGATAAATCATAAGTTACTTCTAGTCCCTCACTAGTAGTTAACTTAGAAATAGAATCTGTATCCCACTTTGACGTTTCAAGAGCAGAAACATCAGTAGTAAAGAATACAAATCCTAATAGTAGTACAACTACAAATAGAATACTTCTTACTGTTTTTTTCATTTTTTTCTCCTCCACATTTTATCAAGAGAATAAGATATAATTACCGAACCCCTTCGAAGAAATTAAACGTTTCCTTGATTTAGCTCACTATACTAATGGTAAATTAACAAATTGTCAACATTTTTTAGTCGAATTTTGCAAATTCCATAAGAAAAAAATCTAGAAACTTAAAATTCCTAGATTTCACTATTTCTTACAACTATTAATTTAGATACACTAACTAAACTTACAATAGTAATCAAAGAAGCAATTAATAGTTCAATATTATTATTAGAATCTACTAAAGTATTAGGTGGAGTAATATCATCTACTCTTGTCATACCTTTTTCTTCAATATCCCATTTAGCATAAACTGTTAATTCACTAACTGGTTTACCATCAATCATTAATTTAGTAGTCTCATCAAACTTAGTATTTAATAGTTTATATAACTCTTCAAAGTTACCTTCCAAGGCATACTTCTTAGCAAGTTCACTATCACTTGCTATATACCAACCCTTAAATACATAACCATCACGAGTTGCTACAGCAAGTAGTTTTTCAGCAAGATTCATATTATTACCATAGATAGTAACATCTTGGGTAAATCTAGAATAAAGTCCTGCTTTTAATAAGTTATCTTGTAATGTCTTACTAAATCCTACATTTAAAATGCCAGCTGTTCCAAGAGATGAAATAAATCCTTCTGTAGCATCATATCTTAAGATTGATACTGGTGTCCAAACATAAGCTTTACCTTGATCATCATATCTAAAGACATAATCATATCTAGTTGAATTATTTGGATCATAATAAGTAAAACTATTCTTATCTTCAGTCATTTCTTTATTATTATTTTTATTTAATTCAAAATCAACTAATTTAGTTGAATCATTATTAATAGGACCTGTATATTTTTCGTCTTCCTTCTTTTGGTCATTATAATTACTAAAGTCACCAGTCATATTTCCATGATTTGCTTTTACACTACCACTAAGTATAATTGTTTGTTGATTACTATTAAATCCTTCTATTTCTTTTTGAATTACGTTATCAGTAGTAGCTATTTTACCAATAGTATAACCATCTACTACAAACTTACCAGCATAAGCTTCATGATAACCAATACCATGTCTTTTATTATCTAGTAAAGTAAAGGAACTATCAGTTACTTTAACTTCAGCATTAAACACAGCAATTCCAGAGTAAAGTGCTACTGTAAAACCACTTCTATCTTTTAATGAATTATCATTTTTTATCTTGTCACCTTCTACAGTAAAGTTTTTAGATACCCCATTATTATTTGCATTTAATATAGATGAGTTAACTAATACTCCTGTAATAGTATCACTTTTTTCGCCATAGAAAGCTATACCTGATCCACCATTATTATTTGCATTAATAGTAGATGATGTAATAGAAGTATTTCCACAGAAAGCTATACCATTACCCATATTCCAAGGATAATCACCTTGATAGTAGGGTCTTGTTTGACTATAGTTATAATTGCCATAAGCTTCTTGACCGTTACTATTTACATTTATTGTAGAGCCTATAATTTCAGCAGTATTTTCAACCCAAATACCAGAGTTTGCTCCACAGTTATTAGCATCAATTGTTGAATTTTTTACTGTTAAATTATTAGCATACATATTAGATGCTGTATATTTAACATTAGCCCAAGGGCCATCAGAGTTATTACTAATATTTAAGTATGAGTTAATAACCTTGATATTTCCTCCATTAGTACCCCAACTATGATTATTTGTCATAGAAACATTTGAACCAGTTATATTGATTTGATCATTATCACCACTAACGCAAACAGCATCTACTCCATTATTATTCATAGTAACTTTATTAACATTAGTAAAGTTTAAAATATTTGTTGAACCAGATTCCATTCCAGCATGGTAACCACTAACTTTACTATTATTACTCATATCTACTAAAGCCATATCATTAAAGTTAAGGGTAACTTTTGCACTTCCCATTACATTAATACCAGCCATAGTATTATCACTAGCTATAAAACTAGAACCCTTAGTACCATTTAAGTTAAAGACTGTTCTATAACCAATCCACATACCACTTCCATGATTTTGTTCAGTCTCTAAAGAATTAATTAAGGAAAGTTTACTATTATTAACTAAATCTAAAGTAACATCACAATCATTAGAAACAAATATTCCTTCTCTATATGAAGAAATAGTCAAATCACCATCGATAGTTAAGTTTGACTTAGTATTATCTTTAAATAAAATACCAAAGTTATTACCATTATCACTTGTAAAAGTAACTTTACCAGTCATTTTAAAAGTCTTATTACCATCAACAGTAAGAGATAAATTCTGATATTCACCTGTTGCAAATTCAATTGTATCATTTGAATCGACTATGCTTTGTATTTCTTTATTAGTCATATCAGCTGTTACACTAGCAGTTGCAGCCTTAACATTTGGTATAAACATCATAATAAATACAGCACATAATATCATCAATGATTTAGAAATTTTTTCTACCATTTTTCTTCCTCCCAATAGATATTAATCAAGGAAACATAACTTACCGATTAACCCCATCTAAATGATAAATAATCCCCCTGAATTAGCTCATTATACTAAAGAAAAATTAACAAATTGTCAATATTTTTTAGCTGAATTTTGTAAATTCCGGCAAAAAAACTGGAAAATAGAAAATTCCAGCTTTTTAGTTTTCTAATGATAATTTTAATATTTCGAGTGAAAAGAGACAATTATTTCAATTTATTACATTTTTTACTATTTTTTTCTTTTTTAGCAATCAAGCTTCCATCTACTTTATAAATAGCAACTCCTAAAGCTTTTTTATTATCACTTAAAAATAAAGATAAAATATCATCTATACTTTTACATTTAATACTGTTGTCTTTAAAAAACTCAATAAAATCTTCTATATTCTTAGCATACAACCCTCTTGGTGCTTCGTGATACTTTTCATAGTAATATACAATTCTATAACCATCATTATATGTTACGTAGTCTTTGTAATACATTAAATCATCTTTTTTTATTTTCATAGTATAACTTCTTATTACTAACATCCATTAATTACATTTTATTTAAAATTTATTTTATTATTGAATTTTTTTCAAAGACAATACAAGTTGTTTCATTGAAACATTATATTCATCAATAGAAACAGGAAAGCCATACATAAATCTAATATTTAGAGTATACCTGTTTTGCATATCTGCAGAAAATGGCAAATAAGGCAGGAGATCTTTTCGGTCACCAAGAGTAAAATAGTCAATACTAAATATTTTTAATAGTTTTAAAAATATTTAGGAAGAAACACTATTTCTTAATATTTAATTATAAGTGTTTAAAAGGTATTGTTTTATTCTAAAATATATATAAACACTATGAATGATTATATTTAGAAAATCAATATACTTCCGACAAAAATAAAATAATTAAATGTCTGTTTTTTCTACAATAATAATTATCTTTATTCTCATTTTTAAAGTGCAATTTTTGCACTTTAAGATTCTTATTCCATTAAGAAATAAATATTTATACCAATACAAAAAATCTGAAAAACAGTAATTCCAGATTTTTATTTTTAATTCTTATCTTTAATGATATTCTTACTGCAATAGTAAGTTAGTAGAAAATAACTACCATAGATTAAAACAATGAATATAGCAGTAATTATGATAGAAGATAATTTTATATTAACTCCAGTCATAATTAATATTTTATTACAAAAGATTATTCCAAAGATAGAATGGATGATAGCAAGAGCTAATGGTAATAAGAAGAAGACTCCTATTTGTTTAAACAAAGCTTTATTAATCATCATATCACTAGCTCCTATCTTTCTTAAGATAGTAAACTTTATTTTATTATCATTAGATTCAGATAACTCTTTTAAAGCTAGAATAGCAGCACAAGATATTAGAAAAACTATTCCAAGATATAATCCAATGAAAGTAACCATTGCTCCTAAGCCAATACTAGAGTTATAAATATCAGATTTAGTATTAAAAGTTAAATTAGTATTAGAAAATTCTTTAGAGTCCATAAGATTAGTGATTACTTTATCTACCTTTTCTCTATTTCCTTTATAATCAGCTAATTTATAATACATATACTTAGTTGCCTTATCTAAAGCTTCATCTGGTAAAACAATAAAACCAACATTAGAAGCATTACTAGTCATATCATAAAAGCCATCAATCGAATAACTATATTTAGGATAATAATTAGTATTATTAATAGTAATAACCGTTCTTCTTTTTAAAGCTTCATCTTTAATATTTTTCATAGAAGGATAATTAGCAACTACTACATAATGATTATCATCTAAAGTTAACCTATTTAATCCAAGACTCTTAGCCATCTTATTATAATCGCTTATCTTCATAAGTTCTATTTCACTGTTATATCTAAGGTAAGGATATTTCTTTTTAACTATCTTATAATAATCACCAAGACTACTCTTTAAAGTAATCCCTTCATCTATATATAAAGTAAAATCTGTTATATTAGTAAAATACTTATGATAATTAAAGTTAAGTTTAGCAAGTGACTCATTAATTGTTAATAATGAATCTTTCTTTTGTTCTTCACTATAACCATAAACATCACCATCAGGATTATATCTTTTACTTATTTCAATATCTCTTGGAGCATATTTAATCAAAGAATTGTTTAAAGAATTTCTAAGAGATAAAGCACTAGATAGTACACAAATAGTCGTAAATAACATTAAACAAATAATAGTAACTGAAAAGACCGTTGTACTTGCTTTACTACTTATCCCTTTAATAACAAAACTATTTAATTCCTTATAGTAAAGCTTTTTATCCTTCTTTAATACTTTTAAAAGAAAACCTGATAATGAGAAGAATACTAAGAAAGTACCAACTGTTCCTAAGATAATTGGAAATATAATACTAGTATCACTACTTAATAATTTGTCAACATCACCTACTACTAGATAATAAGCATAAATAAGTATTCCTACTGCTATTAAGAATAGAAAAAATGCTACTTTCGTATTTTTAAGTCTTAGTTTTTCCCTCTTAGAGCTAGAGTTAATTAAATCTATAAGTTTACATTTATTAATAATAATAGTATTAAAAAGCATAACAATTAAATAGATTATACCAAAATAGATAATTGTCTTAATAAAAGCACTGCTTGAAAAGACAAACTTAAACTTAGTTAAATTCACCTCAAACATACTAGCTACTAAAACACTCATCAGTTGTGATAAAATAACGCCTAGCAATAAGCCAACTCCTAAAGATAGAAAACCAATTAGTAGTGTTTCAATAAATAGAATCAAAGATATTTTTCTTTTACTCATACCAAGTGTTAAGTAAATAGCAAACTCTTTATTTCTTCGCTTCATTAAAAACCTTGAAGCATAGATTATCAAGAATCCTAGGATAAATGATACAAAGACACTAACTGCTGATAAGATATTAGTCATAAGTCTAATAATTTCATAAGTTGATTTAGATAAATCCATCATAGCAGTCTGACTACCTATAGAGTTAAAAACATAGAAAATACTAACTCCTAACATAAGAGTAAAGAAGTAAATTGCATAATCTTTTATACTCTTAGCAATATTCTTAACTGATAGTTTACAAAGCATCATTTAAATCACCACCAAGTACCGTTACAACATCTATTATCTTATCAAAGAACTCTTTTCTTGATGAATCACCTTTATATAATTCACTAAATATCTTTCCATCTTTAATAAAGATTACTCTACTAGCATAACTTGCAGTAAAAGCATCATGGGTAACCATAAGAATAGTAGCTGCTAATTCTTGATTTAGGTAATTAAACTTTTCTAATAACATCCTACTAGACTTAGAGTCAAGAGCTCCTGTTGGTTCATCTGCTAAGACTAACTTAGGATTAGTAATTATGGCTCTAATAGATGCAATTCTTTGTTTTTGTCCTCCACTCATCTCATAAGGATATTTATTTAAGATATTAGTAATATCTAATTCTTTAGCTAGTTTACTAACTCTTTTTTCTATCTCTTTATAAGGTATATTTTGAATAGATAAAGCAAGAGCTATATTCTCATAACCAGTTAAAGTATCTAAAAGATTAAAGTCTTGAAAGATAAATCCTAACTCTTCCCTTCTAAACCTATCTAGACTATTACCCTTAAGCTTAGTAATATCTATATCTCCTAAATAAATATGTCCTGCTGTTACTCTATCAATAGTTGAAATACAATTTAGCAAAGTAGTCTTACCACTACCACTTGCTCCCATAATAGCTACAAATTCTTGCTTAGCTACTGAAAATGATAATCCATCTAAAGCTTTTGTTAAACTAGATCTTGCTCCATAATATTTTTGAATATTATCAATTGTTAATAATTCATTCACTTTTAAATCACCTCACTTACCATATTAATAGATATTATTCATTTTGTCGTATTTCTAATATTACAGTATCTTACAATTTTGTAATACTACTATAATTATTATAGAAATCATTAATTCCAAAGGTAATAGTAACTAAAGTATATGAGTTAATAGTAGATTCTATCTCTAACTTATGACCTAATTTATCACAAAGCTTCTTAGCAATATATAATCCCATTCCTGTTGACTTACTATTATAAATACCATTACTACCAGTAAAAGATTTATTAAAGACTTTAGGTAAATCGTTTTTAGAAATACCCCAGCCATTATCAAGGACAGTAAGTTTAATCTTATCGTTTTCTAAGAAAGCATCTATTTTAATATAACTATTTTTGATATTCCTTTTATATTTAATACTATTATTAATAACTTGATTTAAAATAAACTCTAACCATTTATAATCAGTAACTACTTTTAAAGAGTTAGTATTTACTATAAAGTCGATATTATTTTCTAATAAATCATCTTTATTTTTTAAAGCTACTCTACTAATTATTTTGTCTAAGCTAACTGTTTGAAAAGTAAAGTCTTCTTCTAAGTAATTACTTCTTACATAATATAGTATTTGGTCAAGATAGTTATCTAATCTTTTAAGTTGAAATAAATACTTGTTATCCATCTCTTTATGATTATGAGTCATCAACATAAGAGTAGCGAGTGGCATTTTAACTTCATGTATCCACATTTCAATATAATCTTTAAAGTCTTCTAGATTAAGTTTATACTTATCTATTTCTTCAAGCATTGACTTATCAGTTTCATATAGTATTTGTTTAATTAGTTTTCCTTCATAGAAACTAGGATTATCTATCGTTTCCATAACTAAGTATTTTTTATCAAGTCTATCTAGATTATTAATTAAGTTCAAGTAGAAGTTTTTCTTTCTAAAGTAATCAAAGGAGAAAATAGTAATACTATTTATTATAAGAATAAAAGAAGCCATCAAGGTTAGAAAGATAGATACTTTAAAAGCTAATAGTAAGAAAATGATTAATAAAATAGCAAGTAAATTTATTAAAATGATTAATATTTTATCTTTAAAGTAACTAGTTAATTTCATAATAAAATGTATCCTTGTCCTTTTCTAGTTTCAATTACATCGCTATAACCAAAGTCTTTTAATTTAGTTCTTAATCTACTAATATTTACTGTTAAAGCATTATCATTTATATACTCTTCATTATTCCACAATTCACTCATCAACTCATCGCGGCTTACTATTCTATTCTGATTATTAAGTAAGTATAGAAAGATTATCATTTCATTTTTAGTTAATTCTATACTTAGATTATCTTTAGTTAAGACTCCTCTATTTTGATAGACATCTAAATCTCGATATTTAAGTTTATCCTTCACTTGATTTACTCTTTTAAAAACATTTTGAATCCTAAGAAGTAAGATAGTCGGATTATATGGCTTAGTGATAAAGTCATCTGCTCCATAAGATATTGATAACACCTCATCTATTTCACTTGCCCTACTAGTTAAAATAATAACTGGTACACTACTTTCTTTTCTAAGTTCTTTTAGTAAAAGTTCACCATTTAGGTATGGTATATTTACATCAAGCAGTACCAAATCTGGATTAGTCTTTAAAATATATTCTTTAGCATGTAAAAAGTCAGTAAGAATTAAAGTATCATAAGAAGCATTTTCTAACAAACCTTTTAATTCTTCTTGCATACTACTATCATCTTCTACTATTAGTATTTTTTTATTCATTTTTCTTCACCATCTTAATTATAGCATCTATTTAGATAAAGTTTTATTACATTTTTGTAAGAATTATTACTACGAGAAAAGTGCAAATTTTCATTGATAATTGTTATCTAACTAATTTTATGATAATATGTATATAGATGAAGGAAACTTCATACAATAAAAAGGATACATTTGATTTGCTAGATCAGATGTTTCCCGTGTTTTGAGTAGCACCTGAATTCAACAAAAGTTGAATCAGATGCTTTTTTTATTTAAATAAAAGTATAAATACTTCTATAAATAATATTAGTATAACTAGACATAAAAAGTGTTCTCTTTTTGTCATGATATCACCACCCTTCTATTTATTAACTAAATTAGAAGGGAAAGCATCTGATATTTCAAATGTATCCGAATTAATAGTAACAGACTAATTAGTATATATCAATAGAACAAGCTAAAAATATAGTACGAGAAAAATGGAAACTTTTATTAAGAATTGTTATCTAACTAATTTTATGATAATATGCATATAGATGAAGGAAACTTCATACAATAAAAAATGATACATTTGAGTTTGCCCATCAGATGCTTTCCAAGTTAATGTATACGCACCTGAATTCAACAAAAGTTGAAAGAAAAACACTATTTCTAAAGATTAGACTTAGTGTTTTTTCTATTAATATATTTATCTTTTAAATAGTCCTGTTCATCTTGATACCAATTACCTCTTTTAATAATATGTGAGTACTCTCTTCTAAACTTCTTATCACTTTTAACAATCTTTCTTTTTTTATAAACTAATCTTTTTAAATATCTTTCTAAGAAAAACCTTTCATAATAATACTTTAAATACTTTTTTTCTTTTATAAGTCTTAATAATATTAAAATAAACATTAATAAAAAATAAGTACTAGGGTAAATTAAAAAAAATAAAAAAATTCCTGCTAAAGTTAAATAAGAAATAAAGAAGGTAACCTTATAACTATCTTGATAAGCGATAAAATAACAAAGAAACACCTCTATTATTCTTCCACCATCTAAAGGATAAATTGGTAATAGATTAAAAACTAAAATATTATAATGAACAAGAGTTAGTAGTTTCAACTGATAAGGTGTAGTTAGAAAGCTCTTAAAAAGCAGGTAGAAAACACACTGTGTAACTGGTCCCATAATAAGGACTAATAATTCTTCTATTATAGGACAATTAATAGATGATGAAAACTTAGCTATTCCTCCAAAAGGATAAAAAGTTATCTCCTTAGCATCCCATTTAAAAAGACAAGCGGTAAAGAAATGCCCACATTCATGAACAAATAACAATAAAAAAGAAAGTAAAATTAAATAAAACTGTCCAGTTATAACGGCTAGGAAAAGGAATAATAAACAAGATTTATGAAACTTAACTTTTTGCAAGATAGCTTTGATAATCTACAAATTTCCCTTCCTTTTGAAATACTAAATATAAAGTTTTATTATCAACTTGTCCTATTAACGCTCCTTTTTCTACATAATCATAAAGTTTAACATTAGCTTGCTTAATATTTCCATACCAAACATCTACTCCATTCATCTGTTGAACAATAACTACCTGCTTATAATTTTCTTTTTCACCAATATATACTACTATTCCACTTTCAAGTGATGGAATCATATACTCACTACTAACCGTTAACTTAACCCCATCATGATATAAACTCTTATCCTTATAAGATAGCTTTTCATTAAAAACTTCTTCATCAGTTACTATTTTATCAAATGTCAAACTAGTTCCAAACTTCTCCTGCAAGAAATTCTTAACTGTAGAAAAAGGAAAATTTTCTTCATAAACATAATGATAAAAAGTCTTCTTGAAATTACTATTCATCTTGAAACCTATAAGTAAAATAAGTGTTACTATAATCGTTATTAAGACTCTTAGAACTATATTTTTAAAAAGATTACTTTTACTAGATTTATTATCTTTATAAAACTTTGATTCAACCATTATCGTCACCTAGTAAAGTATATGTAAAAAGATAAAAAAAAGAAAAGACTAATTTAGACGTCTTTTGCGTTTAGTTCTTCTAGAAATTAAATACAATATATCACCATAAATAACATTTAGAATTAAGCTATGTACTATTAAATAAAAAACTTCACTAGTAGTAATAGGTACTATATTAAAGATAAATAATAAGAAAGATAAAACAATCTCATAAATAGCAATAATTAAACAGATAGAAAAAGCCGTTGTTAAGATATTAACCTCCAACTTCTTATATAAATATTTATAAATAATTGCTAACAGTAAGAAAAGAATAGCATTTGTAAATAATAAGTTAGTATAGAATAAATCATATAAAAAACCAACTATAAAAGCTATAATTAAATACTTATTCTCATCTTTCTTAAAAAAAGGGTAAATAACTAGTAGGGCAACTATTGTTAATAAAGGATTAAATAAAGTAATATCTCCTAGCATATAGTCTAGATAATTTGATAAAACTCCATCTAAAAGAAAAGAAATAATTAAAGTTAAATAAACAAAGAACATAACTACTTCTCCCCTTTTAAGACTGTTACATAATGAATACTATTAAAGTTTTGATTAGTTTTAATAGCTAATGTTTTACTAAGACCATATTTGTCAGTGGAAATAGATTCTACTTTTCCAATATAAATTCCTCTTGGAAACATTCCCCCTAAACCACTAGTTGTTACTGAATCATCTTTCTTAATATCAATATTACTATCTACTCCACTAACTAATATCTCATTTTTCTTTTTATCATAACCACTTAAGATAGCGTTAGTTTCTCCATTTGAAGTAGTAATAGCTACAGATACTTTATTATTAACATCATTAGCCGTAATAAGTTTAACTGTAGCAGACTTATTAGTTACTTTCTCTAGCTTACCAATTAAACCATTCTTAGTAATAACAACCATATTTTCACCTAAACCATCAGCTTTACCTTTATCAATAGTAAGAGTTTGATACCAATAACTCTTATTTCTATTTACAACCGTAGCATTAACAATCTCATAACCAGTTAAAGTTTGATTTAAGGCAAGTGTATCTCTTAACTGTTCTATTTCTTCTTCTAAGTGAACATTAATGTTTTTTTGAATTAAATAACTCTTACTAGCATCTTTATCTTTTTCTTTATTCAAAGTAGTAAATGGTGTCATTACAATCTTAGATATTGTAACAGCTCCATCTTTAAAGAATCCTTCTATAACCCCTATTTTTCTATTAGATGATAATGAATAAAATAGAAGGAAAAATGATATGAATATAGCACAAAAAACTATTATTATTTTTTTTCTTTTTTTCTTATTCTGATACATACCTATCTTCCTTTCGCTACTTATCTAGTATACCTAAATCTTTTCTTTTTTTCAATTATTCTTATTTCTATTTTCAACAAAACTAAAATATTTATTCTCATTTACAATTAAGTGATCCAGTATATATATACCATGAAAATCACCTAATTTTACTAAATCATTTGTAAACTCTATATCTTTCTTACTAGGTAGTAATACACCTGATGGATGATTATGAATACAAATAATACCAGTGGCTGATACTTTATAAGCTTCCCTAAATATTTCTCTTGGATGAACACTACTTCTTTCCATTGTCCCCATAAACAAAAGTTTAGCAGTAATTAAGTTTCTTAGTTTATCAACATATAGACAATAAAAACACTCTTGCTTTTTCCCATAAAACAAATACTTACTATAAGAAAAAACATCCTCTGCTGTTACTAGTCTAACTTTCTTAGTATCCGGTAACAAATATATTCTCTTACCAAGTTCTATAGCTGCTAATAAAGTAGTTGCCTTAGCTTTTCCTATTCCCTTTATCTTACATATTTCTTTTAAATCAAGACTTGCTAAATCTTTAACACTATCCACTTTAGATAATAACTCAAAAGAAAGTTCTGTTACATTTTTTCCCTTTAGTCCACTAGCTAAAATGATAGATAATAAATCTGATGTTGATAAATTACTTGGTCCATAAGACTCTAATTTTTCCCTTGGTCTTTCATTAGCTGGTATTTCTTTAACTTTCATCTTTTTCCTCCTACCTTAATTATAAACAGTAAATATTAGTTTTATCCTTAATTCTTTAAAACTAATTCTTCATAATTAGCTAGGATTACTTTTTCAATGGTTAGTTTTTCTTCATCACTAGAAGCTTTCTTAAACAAATTTTCCATCTGTTCAAGAGCGGTTAGAAAACTTTCATTATTTATATTTTTAGTCTCTACTACTAAGTTTTTATCATTATAAATTTTTTTAATACTTGCTAAATTATCTTCACTTTTAGAAATAGCTAGATAAAGGTAATATTTAGCTTTCTCTTTTACTATAATTTTAGTATCAAACTTATTAGCACTTGCTAAGGCATACTCTAAATTATCATAAACTCCCTCTCTTAAGAAATAGATAGGACTCATATCATTAAAAACAGTCTGTTCTTCTTCTTTAAACTTTTCAAACAAAGTATGACCAAGTAATGCTCCACTAACAATTGCTATTATTAAAGAAAATATAAATCTTTTATACATATTATCACCAACACTAACATAACAATAACTATAGTATTAATTTGTCGAAAGATGTGGTAAACTTAATAATTTTATGATAAAGTAATAATAGAGGGAGGAAATAATGAAAAGAAAATATTTATTTTTGGCAGTTACTATGTTAGTAGTATTCTTAGTAACAGGATGTTCATCTAGTGAAGAAAAAACTATGACTTGTACTAGAACTATGAATCAAAGTGGGATGAAAACTAATCTAAATTATAAAGTAACTTATAGTGGTGATTATGTAAACAGAGTTCAAAGTGAAGAGTCTATTGAAACTAGTGATACCACTACACTTAATACTTATAAGGAACAAATAGAAAAAATTTATACTCCTTATAAAGATATTAAGTATTATACTTATAATGTTACTATTGATGGTAACAAATTAGTTTCTACTGTTGATATTAACTATGCTAAGATTGACACTAAAAAACTAATAGAAATCGATTCAGCTAATAGCCAGTTAATAAATGATGGTAAAGTAAAACTAAGTAGTGTCAAAAGTCTATATGAACAACTTGGTGCTACTTGTAAATAAGCTTCAAAAAAGGAGCTTTTTTCTTTTGATATTTATATTAGTTTATGTTATAGTAAGGACAAAAGAAAGGAACTTATAAATATGGGAAATTTAAAATATGATGATAAAACGCCAATAGAAGAGGGAGATTATTTTATAGCAATTATAAGTGATGATTATGACAGCTACAGTCCACTAGTCAAATTAACGTTGAATACTGAAAGTAAAACTATTGAACTTAGTGAGATTGTATTAGAAAAGAGTTATAACACAAAAATTTGCAATGATGGATTACTACCAATAATATTTAGATACATGGGAAATGATGAAGTATTTGAATTAATAACAGAAAGAAAAATACCTATAATGTATGATGAGGACGAGTTTAATGAATTTAATATTTTTGAAAATAGTAATGAGTATAAAAAAATAATTAATACTCTAGTTGCTTTTTATCCAAAACACATCGGTCTTCTAAAAGTAAGTGATAAGTTAAAATTTGAATATTATGCATTAGTTCAAGAACATGATATAGAACTAAAGCAAGAGCTTGATAAACATTTTGAAAAAGCAAGAGACAATTTTGATAAAAGCTATCAGGAAATAATCGAAGAATGTATATATCCTTTAGCAGCAGTTGACAATATGATGTTTAACTTAGATAAAAAATTGGAAAATGAAGATAAAAACAAAGTTAAATTAAAAAAATAATTAGCTCTAAAAAAGAGTTTTTTTCTATGTTAAAATATAAATGCAACTAAAAATTTACAAAAAACAACTAATAGTTGGTAGATAGCAACCAAGGTTCTATTATAAAATTATCTCGAGGTGATATAAATGAGTTTCAATGAAAAACTCCAAATGTTAAGAAAGAAAAATAATCTTTCACAAGAAGAACTAGCTAATATGTTAGATGTTACAAGACAATCTGTCTCTAAATGGGAAAGTGGTATTACTTATCCAGAAATGGATAAATTACTATCTCTTTGTAAAATATTTAAATGTAGTTTAGAAGAGTTAACTAATGATGATATTAAAGAGATAGGTCTTGCTAACAAAAAGAAATTAAACTTTGATAATTTTATTGATAATACTTTAGAGTTAATTAATAAAACCTATCAAATGTTTAGAGCCATGTCCTTTAAAGATACTATTAAGTGTATACTTGTTATGGGCTTAATCTTTATACTACTACTATTATTAAAGGTACCATTTATGCTTATTCAAAATAGTATTACTAATGTCGTTAGTAATTTTAGTAATACTTTCGTTGTTAATACTATCAAAGATTTATTTGATTTAGTCCTTGAACTAATCTATTTAGTTATTTTTATCTTTTTATTTATCTATCTATTTAAAATAATTTATCTAGATAAAACAGTTATTAAAAAGACTAGTAATATTAAAGAGGAAATACCTGATGAAAAAGTAGTAATATATAGTAACAACTCCAATGTATTCTTTACTATTCTAGGAAAGATAATTATTTATTTTATTAAGTTTATGGTAATATGTTGTGCCCTACCCGTCTTAGTATTTTTCTTCTTCTTATGTACAGGACTTCTTATCAATTTTCTATTAATATTAAGAGGAATATTCTACAGTAGCATTACTCTAGGACTAATCTTTTCTATTTTATTATGTTTAGTAATAATAGAAATGGTTTTAGACTTTATCTTTAATAGACAACTAGCTTTTAAAAGACTAGGTTTAAGTTTTATTATCTCTATTGCTGGACTTGGTCTATCCTTTGGACTACTTATGGTTGATATTTCTAATACTAGTTATGTTAATAAAGCACCTGATAATATTAAAGAAAGTACTATTGTTAAAGAAATTAACACATCTAGTAATCTATCCTATCTTAATCATTACAATACTAACTATATAGTAGATGAATCTCTTAGTGATACTTTTAAAGTAGAAGTTAAATACTATAGTGACTTTAGTAAGATAGAATTTCAAGACAATGATTCCTTATTTATAAATTCCATTAATAAGAACAATGTTAAAAAATTGAAAGAAATAATACTTAAAGATCTTAGTAAAAAAACTCTCCATAATTATGATAAACTTTATTCATATAATATTACTATCTATGGTAGTAGTAAAAATATTGAAGAGTTAAAAAATAGAATGATAGAATCAAGTAATATGGAAAAGGAATATCAAAATACAATTGCATCTTATGAAGATACTATTACTGAATTAGAAAATAAAAATGATAATCTTGAAGAAGAAAACCAAGCTTTAAAAGATAAAATTGAAGAATACAAAGATAAGATTAATGAATATAAAAATTCACTAAAAGATATAATTAAAGAGTGATTCAATAACTAAATTAGTTTATATATTTTCCATATTTAAAAATTTTGTCTATTATTAGCACTCTTACTTGACAAGTGCCAGAAATAGTGTTATAACATAATTGTGAAAGGAAAGTGATAATTATGTTACCAAGAAGATTTTATTTTGATAACGCATTAGATGATTTATTTGAAGAAGAAGGAGCTAAGATGAAGTGTGATATCTATGAAAAAGATAATACTTATCATGTAGATATGGATTTACCTGGCTTCAAAAAGGAAGAAATTAAAGTAGAATGCAATAAAGGAAATTTAATCGTTAGTGCTGAGAAAAAGCATGAAGAAGAAGAAAAGGATGAAAAGAAAAAATATCTTCGTCGTGAAAGAGTTTATGGAAAATATTCTCGTAGTTTCTATCTAGGTGATGTGGATGAAGAGAATATTGAAGCATCATATAATAATGGTACTTTACATATTGCTGTTCCAAAGATTGATGAAAATAAAAATAAAAAACTTATTGATATTAAATAATAATTAAAAGGAGCCAAATATTGGTTCCTTTTTTTAACTAAATTATTTCTTGATCTTCAATCAATGTTTGCATCTTATCATTCATAGCAACCATCTTATGATCTAGATTATTTATATCAAGTGCACACTTATACATATTATCTTGAATTTCCTTAGGAATATCACCTTTAAATTTATATCTTATCTTATGATCTAAGCTAGCCCAAAAGTCCATAGCAACAGTTCTAATTTGAATTTCTGCTTCTACCATCTCTACTCCATCAATTAAATAAACGGGAACATAGACAAGTAAATGATAACTAGAATAGCCACTATCTTTAGGATTTGAAATATAATCTTTTTTAGTATGAACAGTTATTTGATCACTATCTTCTAGTAATTTTACTATTGTATAAACATCTGATAAGAAAGAACATACAATTCTAATTCCCACTGCATCATGAATATGATCTTCGATATTGGTAACATTCACTTCATAATCTCTACTTCTTAGCTTATTTGCAATACTGTCATAGCTCTTAATTCTACTCTTAACATGCTCTACTGGATTATAATGATTTTTAAATTCAAAGTCTTGCAATAAAATAGCAATTTGTGTCTCAAGCGTTTTTAAAGCAGCATTATATTTAAGTAATAATTCTTCATAACTTTCCGTTAATTCTTCCAAAAAAATTCCCTCCTAGCAAAAAATAGACTTAAGATTCGTCTAAGTCCAACACTTCTATTTCTTCTACTACTGCTAATTGTTGTTCAACAATAATCTTTAACTTTCTTTTAAATATTTTAATATTTCTTTCTAAGACATCAGCTTGCTGTTCAATTCTTTCTGACCTAATTAGAGCATCATTAACTATTCTAGAAGCATTATTTTTAGCATCACTAACTATTACATTAGCTTCTTCTCTAGCAAGACGTTTTATATTATCACTAGTTTTTTCTGCATTAACAATAGACTTGTTAATACTATCTTCTAAAATTTTATAGCTTTCTAGTTTATCTTTTAAATCTTTAATCTCATCTTTTTGTTCTTGACACTTATTAATAATACCTTCAGTTTCCCTAATTACTCTTTCAATAAAAGCATTTACTTCACTTCTATTATAACCATTAGCTTCATAATGAAACTTATCCATCACATATCCCCCTTTCGGGTTAGTTATTACCAGTCAAACTCATCGTCTTCTTCTTGTTTAGACTTTTTACCACTTGTTTTAGCTGGCACGTCATCAGTAATCTTACCTTCAACATTTACGTTGTTTGGTGTACAAAGGAAAATTCCTCCACCTAATTTTTGTAAGTCACCACCAATAGCATAAAGAGTACCTGATAAGAAATCTACTATTCTTTTACCTTGATCTGGTGTTACTCTTTTTAAGTTAACTACTACTGCATTTCTATCTTTTAAATGATCTGCTATTTGTTGTGATTCTGAATAAGCACGTGGTTCAAGTAACATCATCTTGCTACCAGCTACCCCGTTTTCATCTTCATATTCTTCTCTTGACACTTTGTAATACTCCTCCTCTTTTATATCTTCATTTGTTGCTGTATCATCTTGTCCCATTAATTTTTTTAATTTATCGTTGAAAGCCATATGCTTAACCTCCTACCTAACTACTATTTATAATAACATATTTTTCTAAAAAGGAAAAGACTTTTTTAAGCCACTAGCTTAGCTAGACACTTTTATTGTATAATTGTCTAGAAAGGTGGTCTAAAATGAATATCTTTAACTATTTAGAATATAACTCTTTAATTATTTTATCTTTCTTCTTTATTTCTTTAATATCTCTTATTTTAAATATATTAACTAAAGGAAAAAGTAATGATTTATTTTTTTCAACTTACCGCAGTAGTTTACTAAATCCACTTACTTATTTAAGACTAGTTACTCATATCTTTGGTCATGCTAATTGGAATCATTTTACTCATAATTTTCTTTATATCTTACTTATTGGTCCGATGATAGAAGAAAAGTATGGTAGTCTTAATCTTTTAATAATGATTTTAATAACTGCTACGATAATTGGTCTTTTTAACTCTATTTTTACAAGAAATAAAATATTAGGTGCTAGTGGTATTACTTTTATGTTAATAGTTCTATCATCTTTTGTTAATTTTTCTACTAACAAGATACCTCTAACTTTTATTCTTATTGTACTTTTCTATGTGGTTGATGAGATTAGATTATTAGGTGCTAAAGACTCTGTCTCTCATGGAAGTCATTTTCTTGGTGCCTTATGCGGTTTCATCTTCTCTTACATCATATTTCCATCTTGATACCAAACACTACTAACATCAACATTATTAGATAATGGTTCAGGATTTGCCTTTTGAAAATACATACTAATTGGTACTTTAAAAGCATTACCAAAGGCAATACAGTTACCTGGTTTTAAGTTTTTAAGTTCTTCTACTATTTCTGCTGATACATTAGGAACCATTTCTTTTATATAATGTAAGTCTTTAGGATGAAGTGTTCTTAAGACAATAAAGTTAGAACACTGGGAAATAGCAGTATCAGAAAGTTCACTAGGTCTTTGCGTAATAAGTCCTAGTAATGCTCCATATTTTCTACCCTCTTTAGTAATTCTATCAAAGATATTATAACCTAGTATTTCCGTATCAGTATCTTTTTGGACATATCTATGAGCTTCTTCAATAATAATATGAAAAGGCATACTACCACGATTTGGATTTTCAACAGTATAATCAAAGACTAATTTAGATAAAATTTTAGTAATCACTTTAGCAAGTCTATCATCTATATAACTGATATTAAAGTTTACTATTTGACAGTGATTACCATTTACATCCGTAAATAAATCATTTATATAAGTTGCTCTATCTATATAAGCTGTTGAATCAAAGAATACATGATTAGGACTATTTACTAAACTATGAAGTCTAACACTTAAGACATTAGCATAGTCATAAACTTTATCACTTTTTAATACTCCTTCACTAATTAGGGCAAAGTCCATAGCAGTTTCTAAGTCTTTTAGAGTATAAGCGATAAATTTATCTGTTTGTGGTGCTATTTCCCTATCCTCTAAAATAAACTGTTTTACAAAGTTTACTACTAATTCCATCTCTACTAATTTTCCCATTTTATCGATATAAAGACATTGTTTTAGGGTTCTGGTATATCCTGGTTGAACTATTAAACTTTCAAGTGATAAGTCTTTAGTATGAAACTTAGTAAGAACAGCTGTTACTTGGTCTCTTATCTTAGTAGACTGTGATCCACTTAAAAGGATATCTTCAACAGCTCTTGCTATTATATCGTTCTTATACTTTAAAACCATTTCATTTTCTCCTGTTAAGATAGGAACTAAGGTTAAAGCCTTTTCAATAATTGGTAATTGGTTAGTAGATGTAACATCTAGAAGTAAAGCTATATCATCTACTCCAAGTAACCATAATGGTATATTTATAATACCACCACTAGCATCACTAACTATTGTATTAGTGGTATAAGTTTTATAATGCATATTAGGATTAACTTTATCTATATCTTTTAAAGCTCTTGTATACTCGCCATATGCATCAAACATAACGACATGTGCACCTACAGGACTGGCTGTTTGACTAGCAAAGATATTTTGAAAAATTCTACTTACAGTAAAACTCTTACCAGCTCCACTATTTCCTAAAATAGCAAAATGGTTACTAAAGAAGGAGTTAATATTAACATGAATTGGGTAGTTTTGATATATTGTTGAATATCCAAAAAGTACTTCTCCCTTATCTGGTGTTTGTTTTCCTAAAATAAGTGCTAACTCTTCCATATTAACTATTCTAACACTAGATCTAAAAGATGGTTTACTACTAACTCCTGGAATAAAGCTATTGTTTTTTATTTCTCCTACAATATTTGCTTTTAAGTCTGTTTTTGTAGTACTAACTATTTGTCCTACTACTTTATCATTTCCATCTTCAAATATTACGTGTAAATCAACTAAGTTTGCTTGTTTAGCAAGATCGATAGTTAAATTAACAAAGACATTATTATCAACTATTTCTTTAATATCACCTAACATATAATCACCCTCTACTCTTATTGTTATAATAATTGTACCATAAAACTTTAATTAAGAAAGAAAAAAATCAAAATTAAATTGACTTTTCTTTGAAATAATTCAAGGTTTTAATAGTATCTTGATGAATAGGCTTTCCTTCACTAGTTAGTTTTTTAATTTTAGTTTCTAAGCATAATATAACTGCTTTATCTAAATCTTGATAAGCAAGGCGTCTTTCTTCTTCAATACCTTGATAGTTCTTTCCTGGTTCTATCTTATCTGCTAAATAGACAATTTTTTCTAAGTCACTCATATTAGGTCTACCTGTTGTATGATAGTAAATAGCATTAACCATATCTTTATTAAAATGATATTTTTCTCTAACCAAAACTGCACCTACTATACCATGAATAAATTTTTTATTCTTAGAACCTAATAGATTCTCATCTAAGTTATGTTCTTTTATAAACTGTTCATTCTCTTCCATAGTGAATTCTTTTGCTATATCATGTGTAAGTCCAGCAAGATAGGCTTCTTCTGCATTTATTTTATAATGTTTAGCCAAAGATGCAGCAGTTTCCCCTACTCTTAAACAGTGATTGTAACGATATTCACTAAGTAATGATTCTAAATCTTTTTTAATTTCTTCTACCATAATAACACCCTTATTATTATGACATAACTTCTCCTTTTGGTAAAGTAATATTTACCTCAGTCCATTCATTTTTCTTAGAGCTATAAGTAATATTACCATCATGTAATTTAATTATCTCTTTTGATAGACAAGTACCAAGACCTGTTCCTTTCTTCTTTGTTGTAAAAAACATTTGTCCAACTTTATCTAGTTCTTCTTTAGTCATACCTATACCATTATCTTTTATTTTGATAGATACATCTTTTCCTAAGTCTTTTACAACAACTTCAATTATACTTTTTTCTTTACTACCATCTTTCGCTTCAACAGCATTTTTAAATATATTTATAAGGACTTGTTTTAAGCGGCTATAATCTGCTTCCATATAAAGTTCTTCATAAGGGATATTATAATTAGTTGCTATCTTTCTCTCATGAAATAATGGTTTTAAAGCAGAATCTAATTCTTCTAGAAGCATTACTAAATCAAGTTCTTCTTTTTCTATTTTAATCTTAGTATAATCTAGAAAATCATCCATCAAGACTAGTGTTCTATTAATTTCCCCTTTAATAATAGGAATATACTTAATACATTTCTTTTGATCATTTGGATCTAACATATCAAGGTAACCTTTACATACAGCGATTGGATTTTTAATCTCATGTGTTACTTTAAATAATGATGCTCTTAACTCTTTTTCTTTTTCTATTGCATAAAGACTATTATTAAAATCAACAATTTTTTCACCTTTATTTAAAAAGTAAAGAATAATAAAACTTGTCACATAAATAACCAATATAAGGAATATTAGATAAGTAATATTATCATAATAGCTTCTATTTGGAGCAATAAACCAAAAAACTTTTATTGCTAGAAAGAAACTATTAATAATAATAAAGCCATGAATTAGATTAACAAGAGAAAATTTACTTTTAGTAAGACAAAGATATCCAATAAAATAAATAATATATTCTATAATTAATAATCCAGGTGCCATATGCAAAAATAATGTTTGATAATAGATTAGAACAACTGATATAAAGATACTAAGCTCTGTTTTCTTTTTAGAAAATGCTAGTAATAAAGGAATATCAAAGAGCATCGTTGGATAATTATGATGTAAAGGTAGTCCATAACGAAGGATAAAATATAGGGATGAAGTAAGAGCCATTTCAAAAGCTAAAGTATTCTCTTCCTGCTGGATATTCTTACGATATGTTATATAGATAAGATATAGGGAAATAGGACATAAAAGATAGATACAATTGTTTAAAATAATTTCAAGATATGACATATTTCGCCTCCTTTGCTATAATTATATGTATTTTATTTGTCGAATTTTGTCGAAATATGAAGAAAAGTAAGAGAAATTTTCCCTTACTTTGCTAATAAGTCACAAATTAGATTACTTAACTCAGTAGGATTATCTACTGATAGGCCTTCAATTAGTCTTGCTTCTTGATATAGTACTTTACTATATTTATCTAAAGTATCAAAGTCTTTATTGTTATATAACTCTTCCATTTTCTTAGTAATTGGATGATTCATATTAATTTCCATTACTGTTTCTGCTTTAACATTTTGATTATTTGGCATAGATTGTAAGACTTTCTCCATCTCTGTTGATACTTCACCTTTAGTCTTTAAACATACTGGGTGATTTTTTAAATGATTAGTAAAAGTTACATCTACTACAGAATTTGTTAGAGTCTCTTTCATCTTTCCTAACATATCTTTATAAGAAGTATTAGCTTCTTCTAGTTCCTTCTTCTCTTCTTCAGTAGAAAGATCTAGTTTTTCATCTGCTACATTCATAAAAGCTTTATCTGCATACATACTTAATGTTTTAATAGTAAACTCATCTAAGTATTCGGTTAAGTATAATACTTCATAACCTTTTTCTTTAACAGCATCTACTTGTGGAAGCATCTCACATTTTTCTAGACTTTCAGAGCAAGCATAATAAATGTTTTTCTGATCACTTTTCATTCTACTAACATATTCTTTTAAGGTTGTATATTTCTTATCATTTGATGAATTAAATAGTAATAAGTCTTGTAGTAAATCTTTTTTCATACCATAAGTAGAATAAATACCATACTTTAATTGCATACCAAAGTCTTTATAGAATTTCTCATAGTTTTCTCTATCTTTTGTAAGCATAGTCTCTAATTCTTTTTTGATTTTTGACTCTAGGCTCTTTTCAATAGCTTGAATTTGATAGTTTTCTTGTAAAGTTTCTCTTGAGATATTTAATGATATATCTTCACTATCCACTAATCCTTTAACGAAACTAAAATAGTCTGGTAATAAGTCACTACACTTATCCATGATTAGAACCCCTTTAGAATATAGTTGTAGTCCTTTTTCATAGTCTTTTGAATAGTAATTATATGGAGCATGAGAAGGTATAAATAATAAAGTTTGATAACTAGTTCTTCCTTCTACTTCACTACGAATTACTTTTAATGGTTTTTCATAATCATAGAATTTATCAGTATAAAAATCTTGATAATCTTCATCAGTTACTTCACTCTTTGGCTTTTTCCAAATAGGTGTCATACTGTTTAATGTCTTATCAGTACTTACTGTCTCTTCTTTATCGTCTTTGTCTTTCTTAGTTTCTTCTACCATCATCTTAACTGGGTATGGTATATAGTCAGAATACTTTTTAATTAATCTTTCAAGTGTATATGTTTCTAAGAAATCACTATACTTATTATCTTCTGTATCTTCTTTTAAGTATAAAGTAATCTCAGTACCAGTATCTTTTTTATCTGACTTGCTAATAGTATAACCACTAGCTCCTTCACTTTCCCAAGTATTAGCCTCACTATCTAATGGTTTACTATTTACTACTACTTTATCACTTACCATAAAGGCAGAATAAAATCCTACTCCGAACTGTCCAATTATTGATAAGTTTTTCTCATCTTTCATATTTTCCTTGAATAGTTCAGAACCACTCTTAGCAATTGTACCTAAGTTATTTTCTAATTCTTCACAAGTCATACCTATACCATTATCTTTAATAGTTAAAGTTCTATTTTCTTTATCTGGTATTAATCTAATCTCTAAGTCTTCTTTCTTTATTTTAATTTTTGTATCTGTTAGTGACTTATAATATAATTTATCAAGTGCATCACTAGCATTAGAGATTAACTCTCTTAAAAATATTTCTTGATTTGTATAGATGGAATGAATCATCATATCTAATAGTTTTTTTGATTCTGCTTTAAATTGTTTTTTCATATATAATAATCTCCTCCTCGTTAGTTCTTCCTAACAAATAGTAGAATATCACTAGAATTAGCAATTGTCAATATAGAGTGCTAATTATTTTTATTTAATATGCGTTAAGTAACTAAACAAAATCAACTTACCTAAATCTTACCTAAAAAGAAAAAGCAAGAACTTAATTAATTGCTTTTCCATTTATTTACATATAGTTTATAATCATTAAAATCTATATTACTATAAGATGTATCACTATCATCTAAACTTGAGACATAACTATCTCCTGTTAATTTAATCTTAGAAGTTTTATCTAGTACTAATTTTATAGACTTAGCTTTATTATTACTATTAATAGTACCTTCATAAACATTAAAAAAGAAAGATTTATTTATTTTTATCTTTCTTATCATAATCTTCTAAAAAACTTTTATATACCCCATTAGTTTTAGTTCCTAAAACACAATCTAAATTTACATTATCTAAGCTCTTGAAGATGTTATAATCAGCATTTTTATTAATCTTTCTTAGATTCTTAATTAGTTCCTTCATCTCTTTTCGTTTACTAGTTCCATCATTTATTAAGGAGCATCCTTCTGTAAAACGGCAAGCACAATTAATAAATGTTAATTCATTGTTATTACGCCAAGAGATAATTGATTCTTCTTTTACTAGATATAATGGTCTAATTAGTTCAATACCTTCAAAGTTATCACTATGAAGTTTAGGCATCATAGTCTTTATTTCTGAACCATATAGCATTGACAAAAGTGTTGTTTCAATTACATCATCAAAGTGATGACCTAATGCTATTTTATTACATCCTAGCTCTTTCGCTTTACTATATAAGAAACCTCTTCGCATTCTAGCACACATATAACAAGGACTAGAATCTATTTGACTTACTACATCAAAGATATCACTTTCAAATATCTCAATAGGAATATTTAATATTTTAGCATTATCTTCTATCATAGCTCGATTATACTCGTTATACCCTGGATCCATTACTACATATCTAGCGGTAAACTTAACTTTGCCATGACGAATTAATTCTTGTATACACTTAGCTAGTAGGAATGAATCTTTTCCACCTGATATACAAACCATTACATTATCATTTTCTTTGATTAATTCATATTCACTAACTGCTTTTATAAATTTAGAAAATATATCTTTACGATATTTCTTTATAATACTTCGCTCTATTTCTTTATACTTCTCCATGATAAATCTCCTTATATATTAAATCAAATACTTTCATAAACTCTTCTACTTCTTCTTTGGTAGTCTTATATGATAAACTTACTCTAATTGATGATGATGCTTTTTGTTTATCTTTGGTTAAGGCATATACTAGTTTAGACGGGGTTGTGATGGGACAGCATGAAGTTTTAGCAGAAATAATGATATTATGCTCTTCAAACTTATCTAAAATAGTAAGAGATTTTTCTCCTATAAGACTAAAGTTTATGATAGATGGTAATGAGTTTTCTCTACTGTTGATAGAAACGTTTTTATATTCACTTAGATGTGATTTAATCATATCACCTAATTCTTTTAGATAGTTATATCTTGCTTCCTGATTAGTAATTGCTAGTTCTAAAGCTTTTTCTAAGGCTAAGACATTGGCAAGTGATGGGGTTCCAGCCCGATAAATGGTTGTAGATTTACCTCCTTCTATTAATGGAGTTAGTCTAACATTTTTCTTTTTTACTAAGATACCAAAGTTATCTAAGCCATGAAACTTATGAGGATTTATAGTGATAAGGTCTACATTACTATAATCAATTGTTACCTTTCCAATAGACTGAGTAGCATCAGTATGAAAGTGACAGTTAGGATAGTCTTTTAAAATAGATGCTATTTGTTCTATTGGCTGTCTAAGAGCTAGTTCACTATCTACTGAGGTAACACTTACTAAAATAGTATCATCTCTTAACATACCCTTTAAAGATTCTATATCTACTATACCCTTATCAGTTACAGGAATAACTTCAACTTCAAAACCAAGACGCTCTAAACTAACTACTGAGCTAGTAATAGAATTATGTTCTAAGCTACTAATCAAGATATGTTTACCATAGTTTTTATAACTAAGACATAGTCCTTTAATTGCTAAGTTATTAGATTCAGTTGCACCTGAGGTATAAATAATCTCATCTTTTAACACTTTAAGCATATTAGCAATTCTTAAAGTACTATCACTTATCATTTTATTTTCTTCTCTTCCTAGTTTATGAATTGAATTTGGATTAGCATAATACTTTTTAGTTGTATTATAAAAGATATCTAATACTTCATCTTCTACAAAACTAGCTGCTACATTATCTAAATAAATCAAGTATACCATCCCTTTCTTAAAGTCTATCTTATTATAAAGAGATTAATTTTCACTGTCAACATTGTTTTCTTCATCTTTTTTATTTTGTTCTTCAAACAGTTTAGCCATTGTCGGACTATTTTTCGTTAATCTTTTTATAGTTAACTCTTCTGCTTTATTATTAGCAAGTCTTAAGTTTCTATCACTAGAGATTAGAGCATCTTTTGTCTTTTGTAAATGGTCAATTGTTTTATCTATTTCTTCTATTGCTTTACTAAACTTTTCGGATGCTATGCGATAGTTCTTAGCAAAACCATTCTTAAAGGCATTCATATTCTCTTCAAAGTGAGATATATCAATATTTTGATTTTGTAAAACAAGCATTTCTTTTTTATATTCTAAAGCATTAAGAGCAGCTCCTCTAATTAAGGTTATTAAAGGAATAAAAAACTGTGGTCTAATAACATACATCTTAGGATAACGATAAGAAACATCTACTATTCCCGTATTATAATAATCATTATCAATTTCAAGTAAGGATACAAGTACAGCATATTCACATCTTTTCTCTTTCCTATCTTTATCTAGTTCTTTAAAGAAGTCTTCATTCTTATGTTTAGTAGCTGTCATATCTGCTTCATTTTTCATCTCAAACATAATAGATACAATCTCTGTTTTCTCATCATCATAGTCTCTAAAGATAAAGTCACCTTTAGAACCTGTTCTTGCATCATTATCTTTTTCAAAGTAAGCATTAGGAAATAATGGTCTTAAAGTATTAAACTCATTATTACAATGTACTTCTAGACTTTCTCCTATCATCTTAGTTGATTGTCTTGCTTTCATATCTTTATAATAAGCGATCATCTCATCTTTATCTTTTAGTTTATTTTCATACACATCTTTGATATTTTTTTCTTTTAAGGCATACTCTTTACTATCTAATTCTAACTGACTTTTCAAACTAGAAATATTCTTATCTTTTTCATTTTCTAGTTCTTTAATTTTAATATTTAGCTTTGCTATTTCTTCTTTATATTCATTAGCTGTTTTAATCTTGGTATTTTCAACCAAACTATCTTCTAATTGTTTTTTACTCTTTAATTCTTCATTTAGTTTTGTTATCTCTAAATCTTTTTCTTTTAGCATCGTACTTAATTTCTTTTCAAGTTCATTCTCAGCCAGCTTTATTGCTTGGTTCTTATCTTTTTCATATTGTTCTTGTCTTGTTGCTATCTCATTTTTAAATTCACTATCTCTTACTTGTTTTACGATAGAGTCATATTGTTTCTCATCAATTTTAAAAACTGTTCCACAATTAGGGCATTTTATTTCATTCATAGTTTTACACCTTTCTATTTAGTTTTTTCTTTAAGATCTTTAAACTTAGATTTAAAAGTATCTACATAATCTTTACTAATAATAATTTTATTATCTTCTTCTTGTTTTTCTTCTACTGGAGTTGGATTGCACCATCCCTTTTCTATTCCAATCTTATTTATGTGAAACTTAGTACCACAGTTTTGACATACTAAGTATTCACCTTCTTGAATGAAGTAAGCTTTAGGAGATGGGTTACAAACCTGACAAGTATTAAGTGCTATTCTTACTTTGTTATCTGTTCCTCTTACTAAGATAAGTTGAATGATAATACCATCATCGTCATAATTTACAAAGGTAGCTGTACTTGTTATATTACTAGTATCTAAAATAATATTATTATCTTCATTAGCTTTTATTGTTAGATATTTATTTATTTGTTTCCTTAGTTTTAGTACTACAACCATTAACAGTTAAAACTAGGATTAAGGTAAGAATAAGCTAACTAATTTTCTTCATTACTTAATCCTTCATATTTATACCCTAAAGAGTTGATAGTACTTTCTACTACTTTGATATTTAACTCTTTATCACTTAAAATGGTAACACTATTATTCTTAAGCTTTACTTTTACTTTTCTTATATCATCTAAACTTTCTAGGGCTTTAGTTACTTTATCAGCACAGTGGTTACAACTCATTCCTTCTACTTTAATTATAGTTTTAATCTTCTTATTAAACATTTTCTTATTTCCCTTCTAATTTTATTTTTCTAAGTCTTAGAGCATTAATTACAACCGTTAGACTACTTAAAGTCATGGCAAAAGAAGCAATCATCGGATTCATTATAATATTAAATTTAGCAAATAGTCCTATAGCAATTGGTATCATTAAGATATTGTAAAAGAAGGAAAAGAAAAGGTTTTGTTTTATATTTCTAATAGTTTTCTTACTTATGATAAATAGATTAAGAATACTTTCTAAGTTATCATTCATTAAGATAATATCACTAGAATTATTAGCTATATCAGTACCACTTGCAATTGCTACACCAATAGTAGCAGTAGCAAGACTTGGGGCATCATTTATCCCATCTCCTACCATCATTACTTTTCTATTTTCTTTTAATAATTCTTTTATAACTGTTGTCTTCTCTTTAGGAAGAAGTGATGCTTTCACTTCATCAAGTGCTAAATCTTTACTAATAATATTAGCTGTTTCTTTATTATCACCAGTTAACATTAAGACTTTTTTATTACTTTTCTTTAGCTTTTTAATAACTTCTCTAGCATTACTTCTTAGCGTATCTTTAACACCTATTAAAGCAATTACTTTTCTTTCTTCTACTACATAAATAACACTATTACCCTCTCTTACTAATCTATTAAAGTCTAGTGAATGAATATCATAAATCATTAATTGGTCTACTAACTTATCATTTCCTAGATAGTATTTCTTATCATTAATAGTACCACTTACTCCTAGTCCTGCTATATTATTAAATTTAGTTACAGCAAGATCTGATTTACCCTTAAAAGCTTTAGCGATAGGATGAGTTGATTTATTCTCTAAACTTGTTACTAATTCTAATATTTTCTTATCAGGATAATCACTATAATTATAAATAGTTGATACTTGTAAATTACCATAAGTTAGAGTACCTGTTTTATCAAAGACAATGGTATCAATACTGTTAAGTAATTCTAATGATTCACTATTTTTTATTAATAAACCTTTCTTAGCACAGAATCCTTCACTAACAATAACAGCTAAAGGAGTGGCAAGACCTAAAGAACAAGGACAAGCTACTACTAAGACAGTTACAAATCTAGTTAAAGCTATATCTAAATTATTTGTTAATAGATTAAAAATTAAGGTTAGAAAAGCGATAAGCAGAATACTTGGTACAAAGATAGAACTTACTTTATCTGCTACTTTAGCAATAGCTGGTTTAGTATTAGTAGCTTCTACTACTAGTCTTACTATTTCGGAGATAGTTGAATCTTTACCAATATTAATTGCTTCATAGGTTATATAACCATTAGTATTAATACTACCTGCTATTACTTTATCACCTATTTTTTTCTTGATTAGTTTACTCTCTCCAGTTATAAAAGCTTCATCAAAGTAAGCACTTCCACTGATAATATTACCATCAACTGCTATTTTTTCACCTGGTTTACAAATTAAAGTATCGTGTTTTTTAACTTCATCAATACTAATTTCTTTTTCCCCTTCCCTAGTTTTTAATAAAGCTTTAGTTGGAGTTACTTGAACTAATTCTTTAATAGCTTCTTTCGTTTTAGATTTACTCTTAGTATCAATAAATCTTCCCAGTTTGACAAAGTAGATAACAATACAAAATGATTCATAGTAAAGACTTTCTACATAACTTGTTTGTCCTTTAATTATCATAATGGTATTAAAAATACTATAAATAAGACTTGCTAAAACACCAATAGAAACTAAAGTATCCATATTAGGGGATTTATGAACAAGATTTAAATAACCACTTTTTAGAATATCTTTTCCATAGTAAAGATAAGGAAGAGATAGTATTAGTAAAGTAATAGCATAGTTAATGGGATACTTTTCGATATTAAGAAGTGAGATAACAGGAAGACCTACCATGTGTGACATAGAAATATAAAGTATTAAAATAGAAAGGATAGTATAAAAGGCAAATAATCTTTTATTAAGTTTCTCTTTCTTAAAGACCTTTTCTTCTGAATAGATACCCAAACTTTTATACCCTGCTTCTTCAATAAATCTTTCTAAATCGTTTAAAGATAGTGTTTCATCATACATAATAGTAGCAGTTGCTAAGACAAGGTTAACTGAGGCATCTACTACTCCTTTTTGTTTATTTAAATACTTTTCTAATGTCGATGAACAAGCACTACAACTCATTCCTTCAATACTTAAAATTACTTTCATAATTAGCTTTTCCTTTCAATTTTTATTATCTATTTCTTATATAATATTAAGTCTACGAATAATAAGGTTCTTTATATATATTTTACTTTGATACTACTCTCCACGTCTTATGAATATCTCTATTCCATCTTTACTACCCAATTATAGGGGGTGGGTGTATTTATGTCAATAGTAAAACAAAAAGAAAAAGATCATATTAATGACCTAGTTTGTTTCATCAAATAACTTTTTATTTTCGTAATTAGTTATAATTACTTCTTCTACTTTTCCCCTTTTTTTCCCGTTAGCATTAATATTTCTTTTAGCTTCTATTATATGGATATTGTAGTCTTTATATAAATCTTTTATTAGTGGTGTATTATAATTAGATAGCATTACATAACACCCTCTGTCAGCTAGTTCTTTATATACTTTAGCAAGTCTAATTTGTTCATCTTTACCAAAGCCATTTTCTGTATAACTAGTAAATATTTGTTTTTCTGAATCATAAGGTGGATCAAAGCAAATGAAGTCACCTTTATTAGCAGTTTTAACTGCTTCTTCAAAATCTGTATTTAATATGGTTATATCATTAAAGTTTAAATATGAATGAATAATACCAAGGTTTTGTCCTTCATAAGTATTTACTTTTATTTTTTTACCAAATGGTACATTAAATTCATTCTTACTATTAACTCTATATAAACCGTTGAAACAAGCTTTATTTAGATAAATTGTTCTAGCTGCTCTTTTATAATCAGCCATTCGCTTAAATTTAGCTTTATCCCTATCTTTATTTCGTATCTCATAATAATAATCTTCACTATGATTTGTCTCATGATGATTTAATTCATTACACATCTTAGTAAACTTTGTTTCATCTTTTATACAGTTAAAGATATTCATTAATTCTTCATTATAATCATTTATCACTGCTTTTCTTGGTGATAACTCAAATAATAAAGCTCCTCCGCCAACAAATGGCTCATAGTATGTATTATATTCATCAGGGGCATATAGTTTTAGTTTATCAATGACTTGTCTTTTACCACCAGCCCACTTTACAAATGGTTTTCCTTTTATCATGTTTTTGCCTCCTAGTTAAGTTTCATATCAATTATTGTATCAAAAATGTTACTAATTGTCAGTACTAACGATTAGTAAATATGATAATTCATAATGATACAGTAAATTTTCAAATTGATGACTACTAATGCATTATATTGTTTACTATTTACTTGCTAAAAAACATATCTAATTTATGGCACTAGTCTTTTTCTGTAATTTTTTTCTAATACTTTTGGTTGTTCCTCTTTATTTAACAATGTCATATAACTATTAAACTCTTCTATTGCTCTATAATCATTTTTTAAACATTCGCCAATTCTTTCTTGATATGTTTGGGCTATATACCAATCCTTAGAATAATAAACATTTTTTATTGAATATTTACTTATTGGTATATAACCTGTAGGATTAATTGAGTAATTTATAGAGTTTATTACGTTAATTACATTTTCATTATATTTATTATATCCATCTATAAAAAAATCAGCAAATTTTATTTCATCCCTAGGATCCATATATGAAACATCTGGATTTTTTGGCTTAATATTTCTAAGGTCAAAATTATTATCTTTATATACAATATCTAAAGCTCTGTGATAGATATCTGTATCTTTATATACCTCATCATCTTTTTCAAATATAGTAGGAGTTGGATAATCTTTTGGAAAATGAGTTGTATTTGGCTTTAAGTATGAATCACTACCAATACATGCTAAATTAATTGGTTCATTACTTTGTTTAGTAATTTCTACTATCTTTTCTATTCCTTCTTTAAATGTAGTAGATATTAAATGACCATTAGCTTCTATTTCTTTATCTACACATTCAATACTATTAGCTATTAGTACATTTCCATTTCTTTTCAACGGACAAAAAGCAGCAATATCACCTGATTTATCATATATTATCAATATTCTACCATTTCTACAAAGTGCTGCATGTAACAAATGATTATGTGCTATATCAAGTGTCCTAATACAACAATTAGCTTTATATCCTAGCTCAAATATTTGTGGGTCATCTAATTTCATAGTCTCATAAGTATAACCCCCTGTAGAAGTTCCTTCCACATAAGGGATACTAGATTCAACTCTTTTTTTCATTTGTGAATATATTTCAACGATTTTTTTTAATATTTCATTATTACTATTGTGTGTTTTATTTCCTAAAATAATATTCTCTAAAAAACTATTATTATTTAATAAGTAATTGTCTGGAGTTATTATTTTTCTATCTACATCATATTTTTCTGTTTCTAATATTGCATTTACTTTCTTTAATGTAATTTTATTATGACATTTTTCTAATATTTCATCATAATTGTTATACAAGTAATACCATGTTTTATATAATTCAGAATTCTTATCATTAAGTATATTTATAAAATGATTATTATTTGGTGTTTCGAACATAAAGTTAATAAATCTTTTATCTATAATAGGTAAGAATTTACTTCCTTCAACTTTCATTTCAACTCTTGTTATATCAGTCTTAGCAACATTATCTAAAAACATTTTGTTATATTGCCCATATTTACCACTTAATATTTCTATGCTTCTTTCATATCCAAATATAAAGTACATTTTGATACATAACCCATATATTGTAGACAATTCATCTTGAGTCTTATCTTCTAAAAATTTAGATAATTTATTAATATGTTTAACATTTACTTTAGATAATTGTTCTAGAGTCATGCCATGAAGATATCTAGCATTAGGAAGTGCAATATTAAATTTTAAATAAAACATTAATTTTAAATCTTTTGTTATTTCATCATAATTATTAGTTAAATAATTTATATCTCTGTAACTTATTAAACCATTATTTAAATTTCTTTTTAATGTGTTATAGATCATCTCTTGATTAACAGAACTATTTTTTAATATACGACCAGTTAAATATTTTAAAAATTTCTCTTTAATTGTCTCTTCCTGATTTTCATTTAATAAGATATCATATATTTCTTTCTCTAGGTTAACTTGTCTATGAAAGTTTGGATGTCTAAATTGATTTTCTATTTTTTCTCTTATTAATTCGTCTCTAGCTTTTATTTCAGCAAAAAGTTCTTCAAACGACTTACCATTCTTAACTATATTATCTGATATATATTTTTTTATATCATTATTATCAATACTATCATTAATATAATTAAGAAAAAATAACTCTTCTGAATTTAATTGTTTCATTATACTACTATTAATTCTATCTTTATCAGAACCAAATAGGACTCCTTCTATATTGTTATATCTTTCTCTAAAATCGGTAGGAAGAAGCACCTCCCTAGTATAAAAATTTAATTTTTCTATTATTTTTAACTGTCTGTCACTAGGCAATAAGTTAAATTCTTTACTTTTTACTACCTCATCAAAGACTTTTTTTAAATCGTATGAATGGAAAAATTTGTCTTCAATTTTATTTTCATTCATGACAATATATAGAAAATATTTATTACTATATATTTGTTTCTTTATAGTTTGTGATTTTATATCTTTGTTCAATTTTTCAATATTTTTTATCGTCTGTTCAGTGCAAGCAAAGTTATTTAAACTTAATGTTCCTAAAATTAATATTTTTTGAATTTTATCATTAGTCCATAATTTATTTTGCATAGTGAAACCTGAATTTCTAAAAATAGAATTGATGGTATTACTATCTAAATTTGAGATAAATTCAATTATACTCGAATCTATTATTGTATTTATTTGTTCATCTGTTATTTTTTTTAAAGCATTAATCAATTTTTTAGTTTTATACGATTTAATTTTTTTAAGATCTATTTGTGTAATATTGCTTTGCATAGTTTTCTCCTTCAAAAGTAAGATATATTATAACATTAAACTATATGAAATTACACATAAATAAAGAAATTAAGAAGCTGTTCGTAAATTTTTATTTGAATGTCCGTTTTAATAAAATAACGGAATTAAGTCTAATTATAGTATAATATATATCGTTTCTTTGTAGTTATAAGGAGGAATAAAAAATGAAAACATGGAAACACATTAGTGAAGATAATAGAAAGACTATTTGTTCTTGTATCTCACACAATAAAAAATTAATTGAAATAAGTAAAATTATAAATTATGATCCTAGAGCTATTTCTAAAGAAGTTAAAAGAAATAGAAAGCCAGTTGATTATGCTGATCAAACTGAAAGTAAATGTCCTAAACTTAATCGCTGGCCATATGTTTGTACTAATTGTAAAAACAGATATAAAAATTGTCATTTCGTTAAGTTTATGTATGATTCAAAGGTTGCTCAAAGAAAAGCTGATGCTAATCTTATTAATTCTCAAAAAGGTATTGATTTAGATGCAAAAGAATTCAAAAAGTTAGATGCAATAAAAAAAAGGTACTGATGAAAACAAATCTATTTATCAAATAAAAATTGAAAATAAAGATAGTATCAATAAATCTATTTCCACTTTATATAGATATGTTAATAATGGTTATTTAAAAACTAAGAGAATTGATTTACCTTATGCTGTCAAATACAAAAAAAGAAAGCATAATAAAAAGTATGAATACACCGACAATAAAATTGACAGAAGTAATCATACTTACCTTGACTATTTGTCATACATCCACAAAAATCCAAACTGTAATGTATGGCAATTAGATTTTTTGGGTACTATCAAATCTGATAGTAAAAATATTTTATCATTTATTTTACCAAATGTACACTTTACTTTATTAGATATCATAAATAATCCAAATTCTAAAATGGTTGTTGAACTTTTTGATGATTTAGAAGATAAAATTGGAATCGAATCTTTTAAAGATTTAATACCTGTGATTTTAACAGATAGAGGCCCTTGCTTTAACGATATCGAAGGTATTTGCTTTTCAAAAGTCACTGGTGAAGAAAGGTGTAAATTATTCTTTTGTGATCCTTATGTATCTAATCAAAAACCTCATGTAGAAAACATTAATAAACAAATTAGAAAGTTTTTTCCAAAAGAAAAATCTATAGACAACCACACAAAAGAGTCTGTAAAAAAACACAATATAACATTGTTAGATACACCAATTAAATCATTAGATGGAAATACACCTAAAGATGCATTTATTACAGTTTATGGTAAAGATTTATATAATAAAATTTTTGATATTGTCAATGACGAACGTAAGTGAGTTCATCTTGATCATTGACAATAATTACTATTTAAAATATTCAAACAAATAAAGTTATTCTTTATTTGTTATCAATAATATAAATACTACAAAGAAACGGAAATAAGTTTAAAAAACGGAAATAACCTCCGTATTTTCGTCGTGGAATAATTTATATAATTATCGACTAAGAATACATCTTTTATCAAATTTATTTCCTTTTGTCTCTATAAAAACGGCATTAAATCTAAAAAAGAAGAAAGTTCGTAAAAAAAAAACGAACTTTAGTCTAAAAATTTACGAAAAAATCTGCTTTTTTGTTATTTTTATTAGTTTTCTTAGTTAATATATCAGATGACCTAGTCCATTAAAGGACTAGGTCTCTTTTTATTTTTCTAATTCATCTATTATTTGATAAATATCTGAGTGGGGATTAGCTTCAACTGATTGAATATCTCTATTATTTTCTTTTTGATATTTTTCCAATTTTTTAGCATTATCATATGCTTCTTTAGTTTTATCAACAATAATTGGATACATATTACAATTCTTAGTATATTTTGGAAAATGCTCTTTTAATCTTTTTATTACTGCATCACTATTCATGTTAGCAGTCGTATATTCATAATGTAATAAAAACCACGTTTCTATACAAGGTGAAGATGTAATTACGACTACACTATTATTTTGTGCTAATTTTATTGCTTCTTTTATTTGAGTGTTTTTACTAGGATTAACATCTGTATCAAATATACAAAATGCTCTATCATCATCTTCTAATACTAATCTTAATTCTTTCGCTTTATCTATTGTTTGTTTAACTAAATTTACTGGATCTGTTTCATTACCAGGAACTACTTTAATTGTATAATTTTTATCTATACCTTTAAAGCTATCAAAATAATTTTTTTCAGTTTTATTTTTACCTTCATAAGCTACTAATATTACTCTTTTTGATCTACGGTCATTTCTATTTCTTTGTCTATCTCTACTGCTCATATTTACTCTTTGAAGTCATCGAAATTATTTACTAAGAATGGCACAGCACCATATCTTCCCAATAAATAACCCTTCTCAACATTTTCAGATTTTCTTATAGAGAAGTCATCTAAAGCATATAATGTACTTTCTCCATTTTCTGGATTCTTTTCCGTAAACCATATTTGATCTCTTCTTAGTAACTCTAAATCTAATAAATTAGTATCATGTGTATTAAATATTAACTGAGCATTATTTTTGTTCAAATCTGTATCATTAAATAATTCAACTATATATTTGACAATATATGGGTGCAAGCTTTTATCAAACTCATCAATTAATAATACTTTACCATTATCAATTACATCTTTAATAACTGGTATAAATGAAAATATTACTTGTGTACCTAATGATTCTTCCGAAATATCAAAATCATATTTATCACCATTTGCAATATGAGTTGTATTTACTTTAAACATAGGTGTATTTGTTGGTATAAATGGTCTCATAATATCAGGTAATGTACTAATTAATTCATCCGTCATTTTTTCTTGTATAACCTTATAACCTTTAATATTAAAATCTGCTTTTTCTAAAAATTTAAGTGCAAATTTTTCTAAAGTTTTATCCTTATCATTATAATACATATTATAAGAATAATTATTTAATTGTTCATATGACATTACTACGCCTAGTTTCTCAGTTAAAAAATCAAATGCTGGTTTTGTTTTTTCAAAATTCCAATTAGTTGCTGTTGTTATAAAAAATTTATTGGCAGTATTCTTTTCTTTAACATCATTTAAAAATTTTTCATCACTTACATTAAATGAATATTCATTGATATTTTCTCTATTAAATATTTTAACTGGTCTGCCATTTGGATAATACATTAAATATTCTTTATAAATATTTTTAGCATCTGCTTCAAACCCATATATATACCTTACACCATCAATTAAAAATTTTATTTCAAACTCACTTGGCTTCTTTATAGTTTCTTTATCTAACTTAAATGGTATTATTGGTAACAAAACATTTGGATTAATAAAATTTGATTGTCTTATCATATTACTTATTAAAGCTAATATTTTAAATAAATTACTTTTACCAGATGCGTTTGCACCATATAATGCAGTCATCTTTAATAGCTTTTCATTTCCTATACTTGTAAAATTATCTTCCAAAGTATTGTCTGAAGATGCAATCATTGAAAAAGTATTTTTTTCTTTAAATGATAAAAAATTTGTAATGCTAAATTCTATTAACATATAAATCATCTCCTCTTTGTATATATTATATGCATATTTTTGAATAAAAATCAATTTTTTAACAATTATTATTAACTTTTTGCATTTTTTTTGCAATTTTTGCATTTTATTTAGCTATTTTTACCAGCTAGTAATCTAATAAATAATTAACTTCAGAAAGAAAATTATCTATTTTATCTATTAAATCATTATCTAAATAAACATGCTTGCAATCTTTTATTAATCCATGTTCATCTTTTGGTAATTCATCTCTTGCTTTTTCAAACTCAGTATAAGTATATAATTTGCCATTACATAAGATTCTTACATTATTATCATATCCTTTATACAATTCTCTATGCCAGTTCTTTATATCATCTAAAACTGATAGTATTTTATGTCTAGAAGCCACTATTTCCATTTCTCTAGAACTTTCAGTCTCAAATACGTATTTATCATTCATCTTTTTTATCCTCCTTTTCTACTTCAGATAATTCTTCATAATCTTCTTCATATCCTATTCTTCTTAAATAATCTTTTCCATCATCAACTGCAACTGCACCACATTTGCAAGATTTAAAATCATGTCTATAAGTAGATTCAATAACATCTCCACATTTTTTACATTTAATTTTATTAACTATTATCTTATTCATAAAACCACTCCAATAAATCCATTACTTCTTTTTTAATACCAATTTTATCTGCATACTTAGAAAGTTTAACAAGATCTTTATCTTTTCTCTTAATATATTCTCTTAGACTATATTTAATACGTTCATTATCCATTCTTTTTTTAGACCTTATAATATCACATATACATCTTTCAATATCATACACTCTAACAATATTTCCAAATGGTGTTTTGACTTCTGTTAATCCTAATTCATATATATCATCAGAAACATAAAACACATTATGATTTTTCAACTTAACACTATTATAATTTTTCTTAACAGTTACATCATATTTACTATCAGGAGCTTCTATAGAAAGTCCATGAAAGTATAATGCAGTCATATGAGAATATATAATACCTGGCAAATTCAAATTAAGTACATAATAAGAATCTGGAAATTTATTAACATCAAGATATATTCCATTATCAAGTTTTTCTATTATTCCTCTATCTAACATAATATTAAGGTACATTCTATGAATACCTAATTCAGTTAATTGCTTAGATGTAATGTATCCATTATTAATCTTCATAAGTTCTTGTATTATCTCAATATTACTTTGATCTTTAAACTCTTTTATAGTCATCTTTTCCATATATATTCTCCTTTTGACTTTTACACCTTTATTTTATATTTTATCAGTATAAATGTCAATATCATTATAAAAATAAAATACTAATAATTTATATAAAAATTAGTATTTTTTTTAAATTTACGTACCTAGCTTAGTACCTAAAAATATTTAATAGGCTTCAAATCCTTTAAAACAAACAAAAATGAGGCCTTTCGGCCTCTTCAGGGGGTTTCGGTAAGTATATCTACACAAAAAACAGTAGATTATACTTCATGATAAATAGTAAAAGCTACCTATCATGTAACTTAATAATAACTAAAAAATTCTAAGATGTCAATTTTATTTCCGAAACTTTCCACTTCTTTACACTTAACTATGTATAATTGATTCAATAATTTTCATCTTTAATTGTTTTTCTTCTTCTGTCTTTTTTAATAAATACTGATAAGAATCTTCTCTTGCTCTTAAAAGAATAGAATAATCATTCTTTATATTAGCTATTTTAAAAGACATATCACCACTTTGTTTAGTACCAAATAAATCACCATGACCTCTTAGTTTAAAGTCTTCTTCACTTATTTCAAACCCATCAGTAGTCTTTTCCATAATATGAAGTCTTTCAGTATCTTGATTACTTATTAAAACACAATGTGACTGTAGATCATTCCTTCCTACTCTTCCTCTTAACTGATGAAGAGTTGAAAGTCCAAATCTATTAGCATCAAAGATAACCATCATAGTAGCATTAGGAACATCTACTCCTACTTCAATAACAGTTGTACTAATTAGTATTTGACACTTATTAAGAAGAAAGTCATTCATAACTTTATCTTTAGCTGCTGTAGCCATCTTACCATGAACTAGCCCTATCTTATATTTACTACCAAAAGCGACTGTTAATTTATCTTTAAGTTCATTAACATTAGTTAAATCACTATTTTCACTTTCTTCTATCAAAGGTGCTATTACATATATCTGATGATCTTGTTTTAACTCTTCATACATCATGGCTAAAACATCTTTCATCTCAGCCTCATTCTTTAGCACTGTATGAATCTTCTTTCTACCCTTTGGTCTTGTCTTAATAGTAGATACATCCATATCACCAAAGATTGTTAAAGCATAAGTTCTAGGTATGGGAGTAGCACTCATATATAATGTATCTGGTTTCTTACCCTTATTTTCTAAATTAGCTCGTTGATTGACACCAAATCTATGTTGCTCATCAGTAATAACTAATCCTAGATTGTTATACTCTACTTCTTCTTGAATTAAAGAATGAGTCCCAATAATTACATCTATATCATTATTAGCAAGGCTTGTTAAAATCTTATCTTTATCCTTCTTACTAGTTGATCCTGTTAATAAAGCAATATTTATATCAGTATCTTTAAAGATATCTTTCATATTATTATAATGCTGGGTAGCAAGTATCTCAGTAGGAGCCATTAAAGCACTCTGATATCCTGCTAGATAGTTAGCATAGATAGCAAGAAAAGAAACAATTGTCTTACCACTACCAACATCACCTTGTAATAATCTATTCATCTTTCCTTCACTAGTTAGGTCCTTTACAATATCAGAAACTGCTTTTTCCTGATCGGTTGTGAGTTCAAAAGGAAGTGTTTTAATAAAGTCTTCTACTTTCTTAGTATCTATTTCTTTTTTTATACCAGAATTTTTATTCTTATTTTCCATTTTTAAATAGTTAATCTTAAACATAAAAGAAAATAACTCTTCATACTTAAGTCTATTCTTCGCTTCCTCTAACTTTTCAAGAGAAGGTGGATTATGTACTATATTTAAAGCCGTTCTTTTATTAACAAAATTATACTTTTCTTGATACTCTAAAGGGATAAAATCTGTTATTTCTTTATAATTACCTAGTAAAGCCATATTTATATAAGTAGACATATTTTTATTAGTGAGACCACTAGTTAAATGATAAACTGGTTCTATCTTAATCTTCGCTGATAATGTCTCTAATTTTATATCAGATGCTGTAATAACATTCTTTCTCTTATCAAATTTACCTATTACTGTAACACCAGTACCTACTGCTAAATGACTTTTTAGAAATGCTCTATTAAATATAGATATACCAACTACTCCTGATGAAGTAACTAATCTAAAGTTCATTTTATTAAGTCCTGCTTTAAACCTAACTAAGATTGGACTACTTTCTATTCTTCCATCTATAATAATATGATCACCATCTACTGTATCAGTAAGTGATCCTCTTTTCAAAATATCATAACGAAATGGATAATGGGTTACCAAATCATCTACTGTGGTAATCCCTATTTTATTTAAAAGGACTAAAGACCTTGGTCCTATCCCTCTAACATCATTTAATGCCACAACTACCACCTCTTCTTCTGCCTGATATTATATCACATTTTTAGGACTTTTTGAAGATGAAAAAGCATAAAATATTATAAGGAGGCTTAATGAAATTAATTATTGATGACATGATAGATGCTAATGAGAATCTTCTTTTAACTAATAAATTTATTACTGGCTTTAGACTTAAACTTGCTCTTACTAGTGATAATATTGTTATCGTATTACCTAGTAAAATAGATATTTCTCTTACTAATTTAACCTTTAAAGAGATAAAAAAGATGAATCAGAATCTATATACTCTTAAAGAGACATTAGAGATATTTAAGAATTATCAAAAAGAACTTATCTTAACTATTTCTAGGTTAGAGGATAAGACTAATCTATTTATTGATTTAATTCTAGTAGAAATACAAAAGTATAGCAATTTAAATTTTTCTTTTGAAACTAGTGATGGTACTGTTTATAAATATTTAAAGAATACTAGTTATCCTAGTTATCTAATTACAAGTGACAATAGAGATAAAGTCATAATAAAAAGAAAAGGTAAGAATTATTTCTTTAATAAAGTATCTAGTATAACTAACCTTTATAAATTATTAAATAATCATTCTAACTCTTTTCCTTTATATATTATAATTCAAGAAAATATGAAAAAGTCTTTACTTTTTAACACATCATTGCTCCGTCTACTTGAAGAATAGTTCCTGTTACATAGCTTGCTTTATCACTTGCTAAGAATAGTATGGCATTAGCTATATCTTTAGGTTCACCTATTCTCCCTAATGGTATCATAGCAATTAAAGGTTTAATCATTTCATCTGGTAAATTTTTAACCATATCAGTATTAGTTATACCAGGTGCTACAGCATTTACTCTTATTTTCTTTTTACCTAATTCTCTTGCTAAACTCTTAGTTAAACCGTTAACAGCAAACTTACTAGTTGGATATAGACAGCCACTAGATTGACCATAAAAGCTTACCATAGAACTGACATTTACAATTGATGGATTATCTCCTGTCATATATGGAATAACTGCTTTAGAAGTATCAAATACACCTTTTATATTAAGATTAATAATCTTATCGCATTCTTCTTCTGTATAGCTTGTTATAGGTGTACTTGATGACACTCCAGCATTATTTACTAAAATATCAATTTTACCATACTTAGTAGCTATTTCTTTAGCTACTTTTTCCATTTCTTCTAGATTAGCTAAATCAGTAAAATATCCTTCTACTTTATATTCATTATTTTTTTCTTTTAAAGAATTAATTGCTTTTGTAACACTTTCTTCACGTGATCCGAAAAGTATTACTCTTGCTCCTTCCTTTAGAAATTCTTCTACAGTAGTGTAACCAATACCTCTAGTACCTCCAGTTACTAAAACTACTTTTTCATTAAACATTATTATCATCACCTTCCATTTTAATTATAACAAGAGATAGTACTTATAGGTAAATAATCTTTGAAAGATGACACAATTTGACAAAAAAATAAGATACCAAGAGTATCTTTTATATTTATAATTTAAATTCTCGAATGGTGGTTCCAGGTGGAATCGAACCACCGACACAAGGATTTTCAGTCCTTTGCTCTACCGACTGAGCTATGAAACCAAATAATGGCGGTTCCGACGGGGCTCGAACCCGCGATCTTCTGCGTGACAGGCAGACGTGTTAACCAGCTGCACCACGGAACCATTATGGTTGCGGGAGGAGGACTCGAACCTCCGACCTCTGGGTTATGAGCCCAACGAGCTACCAACTGCTCCATCCCGCGATATTAATATATAAATTTAAGTGGCGGAGGAAAAGGGATTCGAACCCCTGCGCCGCTTGCGCGACCTCCCGGTTTTCAAGACCGGTCCCTTCAACCAGACTTGGGTATTCCTCCAAATAAGTGGTGCCTAAGGCCGGACTTGAACCGGCACGAAGTATGACCTTCGCAGGATTTTAAGTCCTGTGCGTCTACCAATTCCGCCACTCAGGCACATCATGGTGACCCGCATGAGATTCGAACTCATGACCCTTTGATTAAAAGTCAAATGCTCTACCGACTGAGCTAGCGGATCAAATATTTAAAAATGGTTGCCTCGGTTAGATTCGAACTAACGCATGTCAGAGTCAAAGTCTGATGCCTTACCACTTGGCTACGAGGCAATAACTAAGATGGTGGAGAGAGATGGATTCGAACCATCGAACCCGAAGGAACAGATTTACAGTCTGTCGCGTTTAGCCACTTCGCTACCTCTCCGACTATAAATAATAAAATGGTGCCGAAACCAGGAATCGAACCCGGAACCTACTGATTACAAATCAGTTGCTCTACCTATTGAGCTATTTCGGCATCTTAATGGTGGGCGATATAGGACTCGAACCTATGACCCCCTGCTTGTAAGGCAGGTGCTCTAACCAACTGAGCTAATCGCCCAAGTAACCACTTGACGAAATTAAATATACCAATTTATTTAACGAATGTCAACACTTTTTCTGATTTTTATTATATTTTTTTCTCTTTTAGTGATTTTTCTAGAAAAATAGCTAAATTTTTAAATCCTGATGGTGTTTCTTTTATCTCGCTTCCCCTATTTTTAGTAATACGATAATCAAGATCAACAGTACTTAAGGAGTAATGATTATCTTTTTCTTCTCTCACTATTCTTACTCTTATTAGTTCACCAATAGTAGCATAATCATCAATGCTTTCTATATATTTGTTAGAGATTTCTGAAATATGAATTAAACCGCTTGTATTATTATCTAGCTGAACAAAAATTCCATACTCTTTAATACCAGTGACATAACCCAGTACAACAGAACCTATCTTGTACTTTTCATGCATCACTTCTCACCACAAATAGATTATAGCATAATTTTCTCTTTACGAAAAGAAAAAATTTTTTTATAATGTTCTTGGTGAGAAAAAATGAACGATGAACAAATAGAAGCTAAAGTAAGAGAAATCATAGATGAGTTACGTCCCTTTCTAGTAAGTGATGGAGGAACTCTTGACTTTGTAAGTTATAAAGATGGTATTGTCTATGTCAGTTTAGGAGGAGCCTGTGCTGATTGTGACTTCTTAGACGTTACTTTAAAAGATGGGATTGAACAAATGATAATGAACGAAATAGAAGAAGTTAAAGAAGTTAGAAATATTAATGAGGAAAATTAAGATTTTCTAAAAAGTCTATTTGAATTAAAAAACCACTTTCTCTTAAAAGATTATAAAGATAAAATAAGAAATCTTCATAGTCTTTTATTTTGTCTAAAATAGTAATTATTTTATCTTCATTTTCTATTCCATTGATAATATCTTCATAGCAATCAAAATAAAAACTTGGAAACAATACTCTAGCCATTAATAAATGTCTTTGATAGGAACTATTTACACTAAGTAATAGTTTTTTTATTTGTTCATCTTGATAGCCATAGAAAAATAGATCTTTTAAATACTCACTTATATCTCTTACTTTATAATCTATAATAAGAGATAACGGATTATAAAAGCTATTTAAATCATCATTTAGATGAATTCTCTTATGACAGATAGTTAAATTATCTTTACTACTACTTTTTATAGTTTTATTAACTTCACTCAAATAACTAATAGCTACTTCAGCATAACCAATAAAGTAGTCAATACTACTATATAGTAAAGGATATTTATCTTTGATATATGGCTTTTGGTATTCAAAGTAATCTATCTTCCTACACCATAAATTATACCAGTCGCTTCTATTAAGTATTAGATAATTATTATAATTAATATAAGTATCTTTAACTAAATCTTCTACTGTTATTCTTCTATTATGAAAGTTGTAACAAACAAGAATATAGTTTTTACCATCTATTAGTGATGAATAACTATTAAAAATATTATTTATAATTAAGGATGGATAATTATAAAAAACTAGACTTTTATTTAAATTAACTTGTTCTTTTACTTTCTGTTCCTGATTAGTTATTAAATAAAGAATATATAATTTATCATTCAAATAGAATTTATAATTTATTCCATCTTTTATAATTTCTGTTGGATAAAGGTGATAATAATAATTAAGAAAGTTTCTAATTTTAATCACCTCTACTTAATATTATGAAATATCACAAAAAAAGAGTACTATTTTTAGTACCCTATCTTCTTTTGCTTGGTTGTGCATTAAATTTAGCAAAAAAATCATCATGTTTTACATCAAAAGGTTCTATTTGCGAATAAGCGTTTGTTGAAACTTCTGCTACATTCATAGATGTATTAAACATTTGTAATTGTCTTCTTGCCTCTTCTAATTTTTCTTTTTCTTTTTGTAAACTAGAATCAACTTTAGAAGTTTCTGATTGTAAAACTACACGTTCAGACTGAAGCTTTTCTTTTTCTTGTGCTACTTTGGTCTGATTCTCTTTTTCAATTCTAAGTGTTTCCTGATATTTTCTTGCTTCTTCTTCCTCTTCTAAAGCTGCTCTTCTATTTTCTTCTATTTGTCTTTGGTATTTCAAAGCTTTTTCCACTTTTTGATTTAATTCTTCAATTGCTTTTTGTTCTTCTCTTTTTCTTTCTATTTCCTTTCTCATTTCTGCAATTAATCTTTTACTCTCAGAAAGTTCATTTTCCTCTTGTTCACGTGCTTGCTTTTCAGCTTCATATTTCTTTCTTGCCTCTTCTTTAGCTTGACGTTTTCTTTCTATTTCATTAATTGACTCATCTAATTTAGCTCGTAAATCCACTACATTTGGAACAGATGATTCACCAATTTCTACATATTCATTATTTGATAAAGGTTTATTAAACACCAAGTTTTCCTTGTTTTTTGTCAATCTATCTGTAAGACTAACTATATCGTCGTCCGCTAACATCTTATCATAATCAGCATTTTTTCTACTATCATTCTTGCCTATATAACCAGTACTAGAAATAGTAGGGCTTCCATCAAAAATACTAGTATTATTTGTCAAATTAGAAAAAACTGGTTTTCCACCATTTAAAACTTCGTCTAATTGTTTATTTTCAAGTGATTTTGATTCTTTTTCTTTTACTTTGCCTTTATTAAGCACTTGTCCTAAGCTTTCATTGTCTAATTTGTCATGTGATTTTCCTGAACTAACATTATTAAAGAAATCATCTAATTTCTTTTCTTTATTTTCACTATAATTTGAATTTCTTATAACATCATCTATTGTTTCTTCTTTTTTATCAAAACTACTAGCATATTTTTCCACTTCTTTGTCATCAGTATTACTTAAAGCTTCATATACAGCTTGCCTGATATTATCTTGTTCTGCTTTAGAAACTTCAACATCCCTTTTAATAGGTTTTGGCATACCTGAAAATTCAGTTTTAGCGGTAGAAAAAACATCATTCATTTGCTTATATGCATCTACCATATCAATCATAGTTTTTTGTTTATGTTTTTTTATAATACCATTAGCAAATAATATTTTAATATTAGTACTAGGAATTTTCAAACTACGTTTCCCACGTCCTATCACTCTTTTATAATTTTTATCAAACAATGCCATTTTTTCTTCTAATAAAGTTATATTAGAATCAAGATATTCCTTAAATGCCATTTTATCATCAAGGGTCATGTCAGTTTTTCTCAAACCAACCTCTGCTAAATTTCTTGCCTCTTTTGCTTGTTTTAACATATTACCTAGAAAATATCTTTCTATCTTACCTATAACCATAAAAGTCAAAGCTTGTAATTTAAGTTTTGTTGGAGAGGCTTTGGCAACTGTCTCACTTGGACTATCAACAAGTCTTATACCAAGTTCTTCCATCTCTTTTATTTTCTTTTCTTCTTCACTCATAATTTATGCCTCCAACCATTATTGCGATAATTTGCGTAATACGTCTTTTACCCTATTCCATTCTTCTTCATTATCTACTCCATATAATTGTGGAGTTTCACCATTTCTTTCAATACGTGATACATAAACAGTAACATTACCATTTGCATCTTTTTCATTCTTTGTATAAACTACATATTCTTTTTTTGTATCTTTAAATTCAAATGCAATAACAACTTCTACTTCATCAATAGAACCATCTTCTTGCACAATTGACATAATTTTTTTATTGTCATTTTCCATAGATATTCTTCCTCCCTCGCTATTCTACAACATAATATTATCACAAAAAAACAAAAATAGAAAGTATTTTTTCCATTCTTGTTAACTAATTAGCAGTTTTTATTTTTTTTAATAAGAAATAATGGCACCCATAAGCACAATATTTTTTAATATAATCATCTAAATCTTTAATATCATTTATAGAATTTCTATTTCTATTATTACTATTATAATAGCCTTTTAGTCTCAATTTATCATAAGCATAATCGCCAAAAATATAGTCATAAGGTTCAAAATAATCAGTTAACAAAGTATCAACTAATTCTTTATCAAAATATTTTTCACCTTTAACTATTTCATATTTATTATTAAAAAACTCTATCATACTTTTTCCTCTTTCTTATTATATTCTAACTTATATTAGAGTTTTTTTCTAGTCCTCCTTGATAATAAAGTGGTACTTTTCCTTGAATAAGTTCTGTAACCAGTGGTATATTGGATGATACTTTTATTTCTTTAGATGTATGAGGAAGAGTTACTTGTTCTGTTATTTCTACTATAATAAATAGTTCAACTAAGGCATTATTAAAACCATAGGAATTTACTTTCACCTCTAAATTACTCTTAACACTTCCTACAAAAGAAAACCTAATAGGAATAGACATAGTAGTATTTATAAGTAAAGAATTACCTGTTAGACTTCCTATTGGTATATCACAAACTATTCCATTTTTTAGATAGATATAGTTTTTACCTTTAAGTCCATCAGATAATGAAATATTTTTAGTATCTCCTCTTTCTATTTCAAGTAATCTATCAGTAACATTCTTATTTATTTTATTTAAAATAGCATTAACTTCTTTAGAATTGTAATCAATGAATTCTATTTCCTTAGAATCATTCTTAACTATCTTATATAAGTCTTCTTTAGTAAAATCATAGTTTCTAATTACATCATTTAAAATAGTAGTTGCTACTCTTTTAGTTTCAATAGATGCATAACTAGTTATTGATTCTTCTAAATGTTTACCAGCTTTAAAGATAATAATTATTGTTAATATAAATGAGAAGAAAATAGTTCCTAATAAAAAAGAAATGGGATTAGATTTCTTTCTTCTCTTTAAATGTAGTCTTCTGGAATTCATTCTAATCTTACCAGGATAACATCTTCTCCTATCCTTTCAATATTCTTCCAAGATATTTCTTCTTCCACCCCTCTATTCATGAAAGATAGCATTTTCTTATTAGGTTCTACTACTAAAGAAACAATAGCACCATTTATTTGATCTATTTTAACATCAATTATATTACCTACATTTCTACCATCCATGGTATTTACTATATCTTTATTTTGTAAATCTGATAATCTCACTATTATCACCTATTTATTTTTATGTAAAAAAAAGAAATACTATTCTATTTTAGTATCCTCTTTAACTGTTTAACAGCATTTTTTTCAAGTCTTGATACTTGAGCCTGACTAATAGCTAAGTCTTCTGCTACCTCCATTTGGGTTTTACCAATAATGAATCTCTCCTCTAGTATTTGTTGACATCTATCAGATAACATGGTAATAGCATCATTAGTAGCTAGACGGTTTTCCATCTCACTTCCTGTTTGTCTTTTATCTTCTATTTGATCATATAAATAGATAGTATCTCCTCCATCACTATAGATTGGTTCAAACATAGAGACTGGATCTTTCAATGACTCTAAGGCATTCACTACATCATAAGTTGTACAATCTAGTTTCTTACTTATCTCTTCACAAGATGGTTCTTTCCCATTAGTTAAAACATATTCTTCTTTATATTTTAAGGCTTTATATGCTAAATCCTTAGTAGAGCGACTTACTCTTATACTATTATTATCTCTTAAATAACGTCTAATCTCTCCAATAATCATCGGTACAGCATAAGTTGAAAACTTAACATTCTGCTCCAAATCAAAATTATCAATAGACTTAACAAGACCAATACATCCAACTTGAAATAAATCATCTAAGTTCTCATTATAATTTTTGAATCTTTTTAAAATACTTAAGACTAACTTTAAATTACCTTCTACCAAATCATTCCTAGCAAAAGGATTAGTTTTAATATTTTTAAAGAGTTCTGTCATCTCTTCACTAGTTAATACTTTTAAATTTCTTGTATCTACTCCACTAATTTCCACTTTATAGTTTGACATTTTATCACCTTTCTATCTTATAATGATAGAAAGATAATTTTTTTATACATATTTTTGGAATTCTCTTGGTAATTTACTCTCAAATGTATATTTTTTCTTATTATTTGGATTAGTTAAAACTATTTTAGAAGCATGTAGTAATAATCTTTTAGCTTTAATATCACTAGTATATTTTGTATCTCCTACAATTGGATATCCTAAATATGATAGAACTGCTCTTATTTGATTTTTTCTACCAGTCTTAATATTTACTTTTACTAAAGCATAATTTTTCTTTTCTTTTAATACTGTTATAGAAGTAATTGCTTTTTTACCATTTTTATCATTAGTAACATGTACTTTATAATTATTATCTTCCTTTAAATAACATGTATAGTTAGTATATGACTTTATTCCTTTTGGTACTACTGCTATATACTCTCTATCTTCTATCAAGTTATTCCAATCATTTTGTAGTAGTTCTTTTACTCTTTCATCCTTTACAAAGATTACTACTCCTGATGTATCTTTATCTAGACGATGTAAAATAAATATTTTATCTTTACTATTCCTTTCTTTAATAAATTGACGCATCATATGATAAGCTGTTTTTTCTTTTTCTTTAGTAGTTGCTATTGTTAATAAATGTGCTGGTTTTTCTATTACTAAAAAGTATTCATCTTCATAAAGTATCTTTAAAGGACACTTCTTATGAGTCTTATAATCTTTTCTAATTTCAATAATATCATTTTTCTTTACTTTGTAGTTATAAGCAGTAATAGATTTACCGTTTACAAAAACACTATTATTTTTTAGATATGATTTTAATTTTTTATGACTTTGTTCGTTAAATAATTTTAATATTGTTTCTAACAATAATCCTTCTTCTTCGACTTTTTTATACATAAAAGCACCTCTTTTCTTAGAAGATTATAGCAAAAGATGAAATTTATCACAATATTTTTTAAAAAAAGCTTGATTTTTAATCACATCTTTGCTATTCTAAGTATGCAAGTCGGAAATATATTACAAAATTGAAAAAAAAGACTTGATTTATGAAACATTTTATTGTAATATTAAATTGTTCTGTTTGAAAGAACGGGCTTGTAGCTCAGTTGGTTAGAGCACTTGACTGTTAATCAAGGGGTCCTAGGTTCAAGTCCTAGTTGAGGCGCCATTTTTTTTGGCCAGTTGGTGAAGTGGCTTAACACACTGCCCTTTCACGGCAGCATTCACGGATTCGAATTCCGTACTGGTCACCATAATGATTGCAAAGCCTTATTTCAAGGCTTTTTATTTTAAATTTCATTTAGCAAGCACTTGCTAAAAGTATGACTTTATGCTACTATGTATATAGATGAAGGAAACTTCATATAATAAAAAAGGAAATACTTAATATCCAATGTTTGAGTACTTACCTTAATTAGGGTTTGCACACAATCTATTAGATTGAGTGCTTTTTTTATTTTATGACTACTTATAAAGTAGGCCAATTAGTAACATTATAATTACTACTAATAATGATATTAATAAATCTTTTTTAGACATAAATATCAAGCCTCCTTCCTTTAAAAGAAGAAAGGCAAGCACTCTAACTATTAAGTATTTCAAGTGCTATTATACTATTAATAATCATGCTAAACAATAAAAGAGAAAAGTTTTAATATTTTCCGTATTATTGTAAAAAGAAAATTAAATTAAAAAATAACTTATCTTTTAATTTAATTAGTTCAATTTCACTTTTTCTTTGTAAAAGTGTTGACATCACTTTTATTTTACGGTAATATTATAACTACGGAAGCAATTTGGAGACATACTCAAGAGGCTGAAGAGGCTCCCCTGCTAAGGGAGTAGGATGGGTAACTGTCGCGAGGGTTCAAATCCCTCTGTCTCCGCCATTTAGAATTTAAAACCCTTATGGGTTTTTATTTTATTTATAAGGAACAAAACTGAAAACAAGTTTTCAGCAGCCTTACCTCACGGTAAGGTTTTTCTGCTTCACCGCACTAAATTAGTTCTCCACAGACCAGTATCGGATGGTCGCCACCCTATTATTTTTCACTGAATTTTATTTTAAGTTAAGTCCTGCATATATATTTTTAAACCTTCAAACATTATATTCACGCTTGCGTTGAAATCTCT
>JABLTN010126161.1_pt1 | contig 58516 bp, 48 predicted proteins | sample 7160141 | NCBI WGS metagenome assembly JABLTN01 (sample SAMN14651226, study PRJNA627086) | human gut metagenome | isolation source: feces | host: Homo sapiens | reverse complement strand
CGTCTGCAGCCTGTCTTCAGGGGATCATCCCCGCATTCGCGGGGAACACTCCAGTGTCAAAAGATAACCCGTTCGGCGCATGGGATCATCCCCGCATTCGCGGGGAACACCAGTATCAAAAGGCACAGAAACCGAATGAACCAGGATCATCCCCGCATTCGCGGGGAACACTGATGTGATACGGGGGCACATCGAACATTATGAGGATCATCCCCGCATTCGCGGGGAACACAGTATGAGACCTTCACAAGTCGAGATAATATGGGGATCATCCCCGCATTCGCGGGGAACACCATTCGTGATCTCTGCTTATGAAAATGCAGGCGGGATCATCCCCGCATTCGCGGGGAACACGAGCATGGAGATAATGGGAGTTTGAACGTGAAAGGATCATCCCCGCATTCGCGGGGAACACTTCGACACAGAGGTTTATGAAGGCCTTTGTGAGGGATCATCCCCGCATTCGCGGGGAACACTCCAGTGTCAAAAGATAACCCGTTCGGCGCATGGGATCATCCCCGCATTCGCGGGGAACACTCGTGAACGCAATTTGACCGCGGAAGGTTATGAGGATCATCCCCGCATTCGCGGGGAACACTGTTTCCATGACGCTTGTACTCCGTCATTTCAGGGATCATCCCCGCATTCGCGGGGAACACACGGGGCCGGGACTTGGTGAGAATGGCAGACTGGGATCATCCCCGCATTCGCGGGGAACACAATCGAAGCCCTTGAGGCAGAGGGACAGACGCAGGATCATCCCCGCATTCGCGGGGAACACTCAGGCCGGATCAAACATCACGCTTCATCGGGAGGATCATCCCCGCATTCGCGGGGAACACCGGTGCTGGATTACCCCAAAGTGGCCTTTGGCGGGATCATCCCCGCATTCGCGGGGAACACCCATTCTGATCGGCCTTGTTGCGACAGAGCCGGGGATCATCCCCGCATTCGCGGGAAACACTTATGCCAAAGTCCCAATTGCCGATTGAGTTGGGGATCATCCCCGCATTCGCGGGGAACACCATAAAATCAAGTTAATATTTACAAGCAAAAAGGGATCATCCCCGCATTCGCGGGGAACACTAATCGTCCATTGCCGCCGCTGCGTTTGCCGCAGGATCATCCCCGCATTCGCGGGGAACACCAGGCAGCTCAATGTACCGGTCAGACGAATATGGGATCATCCCCGCATTCGCGGGGAACACGTCAATCTTCCGCCAGAAACGACAGCGGCGGTAGGATCATCCCCGCATTCGCGGGGAACACTAAACAACTTGTGACTTATGTGTCTAACATGCCGGATCATCCCCGCATTCGCGGGGAACACTGCGGCAAACGTCAACGGAAGGTGTTGAACATGGGATCATCCCCGCATTCGCGGGGAACACGGAATATAAGGGTGATCTTAACACTGATCATTGGGATCATCCCCGCATTCGCGGGGAACACAATGCGCATGAGTATGACATTTTGCGCAAGATAGGATCATCCCCGCATTCGCGGGGAACACGGATGAATAATGGAAGACATTGCGAACCTTTTGGGATCATCCCCGCATTCGCGGGGAACACTCAGCTTAAAAGTGTCTGACAATTCGCCCCGTAGGATCATCCCCGCATTCGCGGGGAACACGAAAACCCCAAAAATTACACCTAACCCAAAATAGGATCATCCCCGCATTCGCGGGGAACACTCATTCCTGCCTTTTCCGACGCCTCCTGAACCGGGATCATCCCCGCATTCGCGGGGAACACCGTGGGTGGATGCGGTCAAGGCAGACGGGACGAGGATCATCCCCGCATTCGCGGGGAACACGGACGATTCTTTTTGTGGTAGAGACGTTCAAAGGGATCATCCCCGCATTCGCGGGGAACACGTTAAATACTCCTGGGGCTGAGCGACATCCGTGGGATCATCCCCGCATTCGCGGGGAACACCTCCAGTTTAATGCTGCTCGAATAACTCATTAAGGATCATCCCCGCATTCGCGGGGAACACTCTACAAGATAGCAAAAAGATACTATGATACGGGGATCATCCCCGCATTCGCGGGGAACACGAATAGGGGAATACAGAGAAACTGGGAAATCTGGGATCATCCCCGCATTCGCGGGGAACACCGATCATGAATAGCTGGATCAAGAACGGATATAGGATCATCCCCGCATTCGCGGGGAACACTGCTTCTCTGCAATCTGTGCTTCCATCGAAGAGGGATCATCCCCGCATTCGCGGGGAACACGAGTACGGACTCCGACCGGATCAGACAAGCAGGGGATCATCCCCGCATTCGCGGGGAACACTTTCAATCTGTTTCATAGTCCACCTCACGCAAGGGATCATCCCCGCATTCGCGGGGAACACCATCTTCTGTAGCGTCGCTAGGGCTTGCTACAAGGATCATCCCCGCATTCGCGGGGAACACGCCATTGCAGAAAAAATCTTTAAGGAGGCAGGGGGATCATCCCCGCATTCGCGGGGAACACACTATTTATCAGACAAACAGCTTCAGTAACTCGGGATCATCCCCGCATTCGCGGGGAACACGTTACAGTGTGACACTATGCATAGTAACCGCCGGGATCATCCCCGCATTCGCGGGGAACACTGCTCTGGTCCCAGTAGACACCGAAGCAGCCGGGGATCATCCCCGCATTCGCAGGGAACACTCCGATCAGATGCTTGATAAGCAGATACGCGAGGGATCATCCCCGCATTCGCGGGGAACACGACGCAATGGTAGATTTGCATCGCCATGACATGGGATCATCCCCGCATTCGCGGGGAACACATATAGCCAGCAAGACGTGAAGGATAAGAATCAGGATCATCCCCGCATTCGCGGGGAACACACAATCGTAATTCTGGATGAGGCAGGAATTAAGGGATCATCCCCGCATTCGCGGGGAACACGTTGTGATTTTCCGCACTATATTCCTTTTGTGGGGATCATCCCCGCATTCGCGGGGAACACAATTATTCAAGGAATGTGCTAATATATAATCAGGGATCATCCCCGCATTCGCGGGGAACACACTAAAAAATCCCCATAAAATCGCCATTTCTCAGAATCGGTTTTTCAAATTTCATTTAGTTTTTCATAAATCTGAAATGTTGTGATGCAGTCAGCAAGTGCGCGGTGTTTCTCAATTACATTGATATTATAATATCGCGCAATTGTCTCCAACTTATAGTCTGGAATATCATCAATCCGCCGTCTCGCTAATGTCAGGGTATCCTTACAGATGTTTCTCAGCTGTGATTTGCCCAGTTTCATAATTGTTTTGCTGATAAATGCTCTGTCAAAAGCAATATTGTGACTGACAAGAGGAGATGTTCCGATAAATTCCAGAAATTGTTCCATCGCATCTTCTGGACAGATCCCCTCATTCTGCAGCATCTCATTTGTGATTCCTGTCATTTCAGAAATTTGTTCCGATATTTTCCGCTCACTTTTTACCAGTACCGAAAATCGATCCGCAATCTGATGATTGATGATTCGGATTGAGGCAATCTCTATGATTTCATCCTGCTGATACTCCAGACCGGTTGTCTCAATGTCAACAATACAATACCCTTCCAGTACTTTCTTTTTGTGCTGAGCAGCTGCCGCATGTCTGATATCAACACGGCTGTTCAATTTCTTTTTTACCGTTTGGAGTCCGACATATTCGTTTGCAGAGGCAGGACGGCGGATCAGCTGTATTCCGTCATAGTTTACTGGTTCCCAGGATGTGTTATGCACATAGAAGCTGAGGCCTTGCTCATTCTTCGCCGAAAAGACCATTGTGGCCCTTCCGCTTTTAATGTTGTCACAGATTCGTTTCCACAGCTCTTCTCTCACACGTGCATTGATTTTTCCAACATATACACCCGTATTAATTTCCAAAAGCCATTTGGTCAGATCTCCCCGAAGCTTCGGGGGACAATCCGTAAGTGTTACAACAACCATTGTGATCGTCCTCTACCTATTTCTCAATGCAGATTCTCGCAGAATGCTTTACATTCTATTGATCACTCTCCTCCTTCCCGTAGGATCTCCCATTTTCCACGGAACCCTTACGATTGTCCCATAGATATACTGCATTTTCTTTTTCAACTTCTTCCTCTTTGGACAACAGTACACGTATATCATGGACCATGCGTTCAAGAATGTGCTGATCGCACATCGCATCTCTTGTTCTTCTCCGCATTACAGAAGAAATCTCCTCTTTTTCCTCTTTGGCAGCAATCTCAAAAGCCAGCGGAATTGTTACTTCTGCTTTGTAAAGATCTGCTATGTCATAGACAAAAGAATTCTCATGACCAACATGGACAAATCCAAGTCCCGGTGAACATCCCAGAGCTTCAATGACAGCGTGAGCCAATCCGTACAGGCAGGCATGACCGGCCGACAAAGCCTGATTCACCGGACTCCCATCCTGAAAATTATCAGGATCATATTCCCGTCCTTTCCATTCCACATCCCACTTATGTGACATTTCACGATATACTGCCCGGATTCTGGCACCCTCCCGTCCCCTGAGCTGCTGTAAGGTAAGCTTCGAGACATCTTCATTTGGAAACCGCATACAGTACATTTTACGAACAACGTCGAGATGCAGCCTGGTATTGCTGACCAGTTCTGCCTGCCGGATCAGCATTGCAGAACTATGTGTCATAGGACGTCCGCCTGCATAATAGCGAACACCTGCCTCGCCAACCCAAAGGACGCTAACTCCGGCATCTCCTATTAGCTCCATTGCACGATGCGTCACCTTGGTTCCCGGGCCCAGCAAAAGCACACTGATGGCTGCAGCCGGTATATGAACGGTGCCATTTTCATCTGTGACAGTAATGGCGCCGTCCTGACGATTAAGAACGCATCGCTCCAGATAGATAAAGGTCATTCTGTCCGAAATCTGCGGAAGTGCCTGCAATTCCGGTCGGATCATTCCCGGTATTTCTGTCATATTATGAATTCTCCAGACTCATAAGAGTCAGCAACCCTGCTCCGTATGCCTTTTCTCTCCCGATTCCGCCGATAAGTGCATTGCGGCACAGTTCCGGATTGACAACCTTAAGGATTCCTTCGTACGTCACAAGGAGCATTCGAACTTTCCTGTCTTCGCTGCCCTTATTAAACTGAAACCACTGATCGCGGACGATGCGACAGTATTTTTCCTCTATAAGGAACCCATTTTTCTCCGCTTGCCTCTTCAGCCAGGAAAGCTGTTCATTCTCCACAGTATAAGCAAGCTTTTTACCGCGCTTTCCTCCCTGCATCACGCTGTGTGTTGGATTTGCACACAGACGAAATCTCCAGACAGAATCTTTTTCGATCCGATTCAGAAGTTTGGAATAGTCTTTGACAATACCATTCTCTCCTTCCGGCGAAAACTGTTCTTCCAGGGAAGAAAGATCCGGCTTCTCCTCGCTCAGAAGCAACAAATATTTCCGATGCTCCAATTCATCCAATCTCCAGAGATTTCTTTTGCGTCCCCCGCCAAACGAAGCTTCTATAGCTCCGTGAAAAATACTGGGCGAAGTAAGTGCATAAAGTGTTTTTCTCTTTGTAAGATCTAATGGAATTCTTGTTAAATACATATTCACTCCAATTCCTTCATGGGATCATGTTCTGTTAACTCGCCGCCACTCTTGTTATAAAACGTTTCCGTCACCTTTCGAAAAGTAAATCTCCTCTCCTTCTGAGAAAAAGAAACCGGCTGATCGTGTACAAGTCGTCCCGTCTCTTCGTCCCGAACCTCTGTAACAATTCGAGCCGAAAGGCATTTTTCCACCAGCAGTGGAGTTTTTACCAGCGCTTCTTCCAACGACAGGTCCTCAATCCCAAGTACCAGCTTCCCTGCTGGCGGGCAGGAACGTCTTCCTAAATACAATGGATAGGCAGGATTCTGAAGTGCTTCCTTAATCTGTTCCAGAAGCTTTCGGTCTCCCTCCAGACCAACCAGAAATACAGCATCTGACAGATAGTAACGGTTTGTAACATATGCCATGTCCTTGGCCGGTCCGTACAGTTTATTCTGTTTTGCCTTAACGGTCTGGTAATCTCGCAGCAAGCTTCCTTCCCTGTCTGCGCGAATTCCCATCCTAAGGCCGGCCAGGTCACGGATTTTCGAATCATCTTCTCTTGAAATCCCAAGTGCTGCCGCAACCATTCCGATCACTCCGCTCTTGCTTGGTTCCCTCCCGGTACGTCTCACATCAAATCTGGAATCGGTCCCCCAGGACTGCAAGGGCCCTGCAAGCCGGAGAAGCAGCGTACTCACTGATCCTCCTTGGCAGAATCTGTCAAATACCCGGAAACCTCCTCTTCCAGAGCATCAAGAAGTTCATGGAATGACATTTTAACCGCGATCTCCTCCATGCCTTTTCCAACCGTCATGGCTTTTACCGGAGCGTCATAGTCTTCATAAAGATTCTCGGCGTACTGCTTCAAAGCAGCCGCAGAGGGTCCTGCATTCCCGTTCACAGATGGTCTCACTGCCTTTTCAAAAGCACCGCACAGATTAAGCGGCTGATCCTTCCGAACAGTAACATAAACAACATCCGGAAGCGTCGCGTTGGCAAAAGAGTTCTGTTTTCCTGTCGGCATACTCCGCACAAAGGCTTCCGCAAACTCTCGTACTGCCATTGCCGTATCACCATGAAGCTTCTGTGCCAGATCGGCTACATTTACAGTCGCATATCGATACAAAGTAGAGGAATTATATTCTACTGTTCCCAAATGTCCTGCCCCTGTATTATCCTCTCCGGAGCAATCATCCACCGCAGTGAAGTAGTCATACTCATTGCTGACCGCATGCGTAGAAATAGCATGCGCCACCTGTGCGGATGCATCCGTATTCAATTCCGGATTGCTGGCTGCCATTCTGCCAAACAGTGCGATATCAACAGACGGATTTTCCTGAAGCGCCTTCTTACATTCCTCCGCGTCATACTTCATATCCGGATGTGCAACGGCGATATGAGCCAGTGCTTTTGCCTGTGCGCAGCTGATAAAGAACAGAGCCTCTGCTTCCGGACTCTTGTCAGCTTTTTTGGCATCTTCCTTAAATTTCAGTTTTGCCGCCTCCAGCACCTTCTGAGCCATCTGCGCAGCATTTGCCGAGGGATCTTCCTGTGCAATATACTCTGCCACGAAATCAACAAGCTTTTTCGTCCTCTTTCCGACCTGTTCCTCCGGAAACAGTTCCAGAAATTTTCTCCGCATCGCATGCTTCCAGGCCTGACTGGAAACACGGGCACGAAGAGTTTCTCCATAAACTGCCGTCTTTGGCTGTCCGATATCATCGCGATTCACACAGCTTGGCGGAACTGTCTGCAATACATGAAAATCTACATACATTCTGTTCTTCATAAGGATGCTCCTTTCTCTTCAGCACTCTGGCTGTCGACACTCTGAGTACGATAAAAACCCTGTCCCCACAAAAGCTGTACCCGGCTTCTTCCTTCCGGAAATTGGAACCAATACAGATCCAGTGCAAGCTGCGGGTAATCCAGTGGTATTTTCTTCGCCCGCAACAGCTGAATCATTGTTCGAAGATAATATGTGCAGGCTCTGATGTCTGGTGCCGACAGCACCTGATTAAAACGTCTGCGGACACTTTCCATTTCGTCCTCATCCATAACCAGTCTGCGGACTGCTTTCCCAAAAGAACAGCCCTCCTGATTCATGGACTCCTCGTTAAGGCTCAGACCCTGCTGATGAATGGCATACAGGCACAGCGAGGAAGCTGCAGCCCATTCTTCCCGTGTTGGCTGTCCGTTCCGGCTCATCAGCTCCTCCGGAAACTCATCAAATAAAATTCCAAAAATTTCAGGATACTCTCCCGGAGCCTTCCCTGCACCTCTTCTAAGGACAGCCAGATCTCTGCGAACTACCGCGTCATTCGTGCTCCGTTGAAACTTCTCAATCCGCTTTCGCACATAATTCTGTGTCATCACCGCCTGCTCATTCATGCAAATCCTCCTTTCTCTGTTCTGCTCTATGTCCTAATTCATAACACCCTGTAATCTGGGAAATAAAAATATTCCACGCATCGAAGGAGGTCCGATAGATTTTATTATCCTTCTCATCCTTAAACGTATGTCCGATCATTGCCTGTTCCCCAGCCTGATAGAACAGTTTCCGGCCGTAGTCTTTGACAATCTGATAAGCCTTTTTCCGCCATTTCAAGCGCAATTCTCCTGCCCGTGATAATTCGTCCTCTCCGGAAATCTCCGAAATCCACTCGCGGAACGGCTGATCAATCAGATAATAGCAGTTCTCCTTTACTGCTGAAACTCCGGTATCCGTGTCCTGTCCGCTCGCCAGATTCAGATTCTTCATCAGTATTCCGACGATTCCTGCTGCACGATCACAGAGTGCAACTTCATTTTGTATTTCCCTTTCCCAGGCATTTCCATGTTCTGTAAACAAACCGGTCTGCAGTCTTAAATAATCTCCGAAGACATCAATCGCAAAGAAGTCCTTGTCCCCATATTTTACAGATGCAGTTTTAAACAATATCCCTTTTGTGCGATCCAGCAGCTTCTTTTGTTTCAGAAGAATGATCCAATTCACTACTCCGGGGCGCCATTTACCTTCCTCCGTGCAGAAAATATTGGCGAAATCTCTCCACATTTGTCTCTCCGGAGAGTGCCTTTTAGGCTGCCGTGTGGGCGGTTCATCTTTTTTCTTTCCCTTTACTTCCTGCCATACCGTCATCTGTTCGGCAAAGGCACCCTCTTTATCAAAAAAATCGCCTCCCAGCAGACAATAGCCAATCACCAGTTTGTCCTTTCTCTTGAGCAGGATTCTGCGGGACTGAAGTGTCAGAAGTTCTGCCTGGTTATCCGGCATGGGAATTTCCGTTCGTTCTTCCGTTCTTGGTGATTCCAGTTCCCATTCCGGCACCGGTTCTCCCCAGGTCCTGTTTTTCCCTTCAAGCAGAACAAGATTCAGCATGAGCGTCTGAAAGAGATTTTCCCCCTCTGCATAAATCAATCCCAGCTTTCCCAGCCAGCCGACACCAACAGATGGTCTTCCTTTTTTCTTTGGCTTAGCAGAGGTATCATCAAATCCATTGACGTACAAAAGCCATCTGGCTGCTTCCGGGAATGTGAGCTGATCTTTCTGCATACCGCTGCGGTCAGCAAACAGTCTGATTTTATTGTTGCTCTCGGAAATCATCCCGTTCAATTTCGCCGCCGAGCACTCCGTTCCATCCCCTGCTTCATATACCTGATAGAAAGGCCGTGTCGGATGAAACAACCAGAATCTGTCTTCCCATTCGGAGAGATAGTCCCGAATGATTTCCTCTCGGAAATGACCTCGATCCCAGATCTTCTTCCATCGTTTTAGCGCATCGCCGGGTTCTTCCAGCAGCTCCTCTTCCCCATCCTCATCAAACCGATACACAATCGTCTGCAGAATAGCCAGAAGAAGCCGCAGTACGGCAACATCCTGTGTCACCAGTTCGCCTGCAAGCCCCTGAAATTCATGCGCACGGATCAAAACGTCCAAAAGAGACATTTCCTGAATTGTCCCCTGTTCCGTCATAACCCGGATCCATGGCTCATGTAACAAATTAAATTCTCTCTCCGTCACGTTGTCCCTCCTTCCAGTACAATCCTTTCTGTGTATCATAGTGCAGAGTATCGTTGCCAAACCGAAAGTCTGCATTTGCATCCAGAACCATGATGAGCTCGTCCATGAGCACCGGCTGATTCATCCACTCCGGAATTTTCTTCTCCATTTCATCTACAAGAATATTCTGGTTTTCATCATAATTGCATGGCATGGACAACTTGCCCGGAAGACGGATCCTTTGCTCTTCCAGAATCTCTGCTTCCTGCATGGATGGCTGCCTTGTCATATCAATGACCATTCCCCGATGCTCTCCGGACAAAATCAAGGCATATCCATCGCCCCGATCCTGTACGGCAAGCACTTCAAAGGAATCTGCCGTATCGCGCACCGCGGCCCTGGCCTGAGCCTCACTATATCTGCCAGGATCATCATCCAGAAGGCCCAAAATCGTATTGTCGTATCTATCCGATGACGGCGGCTCCAGGCAATACTCTTGTGCCTTCCTTATCTTCTTTTTACGAAGCGAATTGTATTCCTCATATTCCTGCGGCAATTGACCCCGCCCCTCTGTCTCGTCGTACGTTCGTTGTACAAGAATCGCAATATCCTTCGGCAATACCACCTCGTCCGGCAAAAGCAGCGCTGTCCGCTTCAAAAGGTAGGCTCCATATATGCTCTTTGCTCCATCTTCCAGATGCTCTGCATCTCCATTTAATATGACGCATACCGCCTTTTCCAGACCATGCGGGCGAACTCTTTCATGCCTGTGTTCTCTTCCGATTCTCTGCATCAGAAGATCCATCGGACACAGGTCTGTGATCAGAAGATCAAAATCGAGATTCAGTGATTGTTCCAGAACTTGTGTTCCGAGCGAAATCATATGCTTTCGTTCTTGCGGAGTGGATTGCTTTCCGACCCTCTTCAAAATTTCTTCTTCTCTTTCCATTCGATCCGGAAGTAGAAAATGAGAATGATCTATGCAAAGCTCTGCTTCCGGAAAGCTTTCCTCCAGTAATTTGGCAAACCGCTGCACTCTGGCAATTGTATTCAGTATAATTCCAATACAGCCGCCTGCAGAAAGCGCGTCCCTGATTTCCTCCAGCGCCTGCTCTTCTGTCTCCTTCTTAATCCATACACTTCTGACCGGTTTCTCGTAAGAAATCTCACTCTTTCGAACTGCTTCGGAACGACTCACTGATGTAAACCATGATTCAGCTGTCGTAATCAAAGGATATGAGCTTAATGTTCGGACAGATGCCACGTCCTTCTTTTTGCATTTTGAGTATTTACTCAGAAACTCAGCCCTTCGCGCTCCCGGAAGTGTTGCAGACAGAAGAATAACAGGTATTCCATATGCAGAAAGCCACTCCAGAATACGCTGCAGGTAAACACTCATATAGGCATCGTAAGCATGGCATTCATCAATTACGACAACCTTTCCCATAAGACCGAGCTGTCTTAACATAACATGCTTCTGCTTCAAGGCAGCCATCAAAAGCTGATCTACGGTCCCAACCACGACATTTGCAAGAAGCTTTGTCTTTTTTCCATCAAAAAAGCTGTGAACAGATGCCTTCTGCAACAGATTGCTCTCATCCTCCTGTGTCTGAACACAGCCTTCTCGAAGTTCCCTGAAGGCAGCATTTATTTTGGCATTCGAATGCGTCAATTCAATTGCTACATGATCTGCATCCGGTTGGTTCTCAATCCATTGCAGTATTCGATCAAACATCGCGTTACTGGTCGCCTGAGATGGCAGGAAGAAAGCAATTCCTCCCAAATCAAAGCGATTCATCATAACTTCAGCTGCAGCCAATGCAGCCTCTGTTTTCCCCTCACCCATCGGAGCTTCCAGAATCATAAGGCCCGGCGTCTGCATTTCCTCTGCCTGATGAAGAACAGCCTGCTGAACCTGATTCGGCTCAAAGCCAAAGCGCTCCCGGAAGAAAAACGAATTCTTCCAATAATCGGAAATGCTATATGGCTCCGGCAAATTCACTTTTTCCAGGGCGGCTTCTGCTCTTGATCGATCGTAATCCTGCGGTAAGGTATCGGTAGATATCAACGGAAAATACACTGTATTACTGGCGATCCAGTCCGCAACAATCAGCAGCCCTGTAAGGAGCATCTGAGCTTCTTCTGAAAGCTCCGGAAGCTCGGAAGTACTCGGATAACCTGCTTTTTCCAATGCTTCCTGCACGATTTGATGCTGTACATCCTGCCACTCTTGGCAGCCTGCACCATATGCTTCATAATTAACCTGTATCTCCTCTTCCGGTGACATAAAGCTTATATTCTCATCCTCTGGTTTGCCATGGTGAGCTCCAACCACCACTGCCACAGAATCCGGTACGCCCATATAACGCAGCAGCTCCGCTCCAGCATGAGCGTGCTTCACATCCTTCATATTCTGGTACTGGTCTGCAAACTTCAGATCATGAGCAAACAAAGCCGTTTTAATATCCGGAATGGTTCGCGTAATCTGGCTTTGAAAGAGTGGGCTTGCTTTCCCCAAATCATGAGCCATTGCAAGAAAACATGCCACACGAATTGTCTCCCTTCGCGACAGATCAATCTCCGTATAGAATACCCTCGCAACCCAATGATGAAGTAAATAATCCATTACCTCTGCGGTATCTCGTAAATGATAGACAAGAGGAAGCCAGAGATCCCCGGACTGTTTAGATGTTTTCGCTGCCAGCCACCACAAATTAGAATCCATGTTGCCCCTCCTTCTTTATTTTTTACTTCATATCTACAGTTATATTATAGGGGGTTTCAAATTGTCAATCGCATTTTCCAATTGTCATACAATTTTTTCTCACCCCCGCTGCCGCAGGGAAATTAACGCCCCGTCATATCTACAAGGATCACCCCCGCTATTGCAGGGAAATGCAGGATGCCTGAATCCAGGAGATAGTATATCATAATCGTAATTCGCCCCCGAAGATGCAATCCACCTTCAGAAAGGCACTTTTCATGACAAAAGAAAATGCCTATGAGCTTTGAAAACTCACTTTTAGCAAGAGTCGTTTGAATCAGATAATTATATAAGCTCGATCTCAAATAACCTTGCACACGCTTCCTGTGGCAAATGTACATAAAGAGTTCCTTCTTTTAAGGAATAATCACAATCACAGCTACTCGGATACAGCACCTTTGCTTTCGCAGATTCCGAAAGATTCAGACAGGACAAATCAATCTCCGCATTTTGCGTTTTCACAGCGAAAACGGCCAAATATGCCATTTTCTCATCTCTTAAACCATAAGCAAGCACTTCCGATTGCACATTGTGAAGTCCCAATGGCCAGAACGGTACCATCTGCGGCAAATCTTTTCGGATTTTTCCCTTATACAAAGAAATGCCCTCTTTCATTAACTGCAGATTATCTTCAGACATATTCCAGACAAGTCCGCTCACATAAGGCCGAAGCAGCAGCCCGTTTACAACATTATAAACTACGTGTTCCCGCTCATTCACATACGGATACACCCACATTCCAGCCTGTTCCGGAGTAACCGCTGACGCTACATTAGCTGCTATATAGGAATTGGTAATATAATCTGTTTGATCACTAGTTGACTGGAGACTATGAAAAGCCAGAATACCATAATCCATCCGTTGTGCGCCAGAACTGCACGCTTCCACCACAAGCCCCGGGTGCTTGTTGTAGATTTCACGGATCCAATCATAAAATGCACGATAATGTTCCAACATCGCATCTCCGACGCTGTCCGTATTCAAATCGCTCCCAGGTCCCGTCGTAACATTGTAATCCATCTTGAAGAATTCTACTCCATATTCTTCAATCAGGCGATCCACAACTCCCATGCAGTATTTCCTTACCTCAGGATTCCGAAAATCCAAAAGATATCGTTTATTATCAATTCTCCGCTTTCCGTGAGTGCAGATAAACCAGTCATCCGGCAAATCCTTTGCCAGCTCGCAGGCAACCCCCATAACCTCGATCTCCAGCCAGAGCCCCATCCTCATTCCCTTTGCTCGGGCATAATCGGCAACACTTCGTATACCATGCGGGAACCTCTCTGTCGATTCTTTCCATTCACCAACTCTATCCCACCAAGGTCCCTTATCATACCAACCACAATCCATACAGTAGTACTCGCAGCCCAATTCTGCAGCAAGATCAATGATTTTCTTCTCCTTCTCTTCTGTTGGATCTCCCATAAGGCAGTTCATGTAGTCATTGAAAATGACGTTGCATCCCACATTGTCCTGATTCGGCCTACGGATTTTTCTGCGATACCTGGTAAACGCCGCCAAAGCTTCCGAGGTGCCGCCAATACAAACGCCAAACGAGGCTGGCACCGTAGTAAAACTCTCTCCTGGTTGAAGATTTTTCCACCACTGCGTCTCATCATTCGGCCCCATCAGCGTAATATACAGATTTCTTCCAACATCTGACCCTAATTCAATCTGCCAGGAACCGGAATGCTCGATTTCATAATAACTGATCTCATGGGTTTCACGATTAACGCACATTCCCATCGGCAAGTGTTCACATGAAGACCAAGATCCCATATTCTCATAATGGTACCGATTATTGCTTGTATCTGGCAGATTATATCCTTCAATCGGCATTGCGGAGAGCCCAAGATCACGGATGTCATCCCGCTTCCACTGTGCTTCGCTAGCCCAACTGTTATATGGTACATAAAGATCTGTTTTGTCCGAGTAAATGCCCTCACCATTTTTGGAAAGACCACCATAATAAAAGGATGATACATATTCCAACCCGAGTGGCTCTATGCCATCATTCCGAAGAGTAGTCTGAACGCGAACCATGGCAATCTCATCGAAAAATCTCATCTGATATTCCGCATGAAGTTTGTGTTCCGACTCCATTACAATCGTCAAAAGTCGTCCATTTTCACATTTTTCCACTTTATGATTCAAATATCGAAATCTTGTCGACTCACTCCCCGCATTGTGCTTATACGCATGCACGTCCGTTGTTCCTTCTCCTGTCAGATGCACGCAAAGCACCTGATGAAGTCTCGGCACCATGCAGCCACCCTGCTCCAATCTTTTTAACTCTGATTCTGTGTTTTCTGTTCCCAGTGCACTTTCTGCAGAAAAATCAACCAGTTCTACGGTCTTGTCTTCGTTAATCCGAAAACACACCCGCATCCCAGCCTCTTTCATCTCTATTAATCCCATAGTTTCTCCATTTTTCGTAGTCTGTTTGCCATATAGAATCTTTGTGTAACCAACAGTAATACAAAAACAGCCCGGTTCCACCCTCAGCAGACAGGAACCGGGCTAATCTTTTCGTGTTTGAAAAGCTTATTTTCCAAACACCTCTTCCCACTTGTCTTCCTTTACATAAACGGGGATCACATCCAGAGGTGCGTTTTCCTCCATGCGCTTTCCACCTTCCAGAACCTCTCCTCGTTTTGTACCTTCCTCCGTGATCTTCACCCGGATCCATCGGCTTCCCTCCGGAAGGTACACCGTGCGGCTCCTCTTCTCTGCATAAAGCACCGGGCATACAAGAAGATTTTCTCCGAGGAAGAACTCATCCTCCACTTTCCACGTCTCCGGATCCTCCGGAAACTGATAGAACAGCGTGCGGATCATAGGCGTTCCCTTTTGATGAGCTTCCTCTGCTGTTTTCGCGACATACCCGCGAATGCTCTCACGAAACCGGATATACCGGCTCATAATTTCACATGCCGCTTCTCCGTATGACCACACCTCATTTGCTGCTCCGCTCGGACAGGATCCGCCGCCGGTTTCTCCCAAAGGCTCCAGCATCGGCTCACGGCATCCGTGCAGACGCATCACAGGGCAGAAGGTTCCGTACTCAAACCACCGGATCAAGCACTCCACAAACGCGGGATCATGGATATTTCCTCCATGAAAACCACCGATGTCTGTTGTCCACCACGGAATCCCCGCCATACCGATATTCAGACCAGCCGTAAACTGATTCCGCAATGACAGAAAACTCGAATCGATGTCTCCGCTCCAGACCAGTGCCCCGTACCGCTGGCTCCCCGCCCAAGCGCTGCGTACAAGGTTCATGACCTCCTTTTCTCCATCCTGCTTCATTCCTTCACAGGCCATTCGGGAATACTCTCTCGGATAGAGATTTCCCACTTCAAGATCTGCTCCAGCCTCATAGTGATAATTGTCATACTCGTATTTCGTGTATTCCGGTTCTGCCTCATCCAGCCAGAAAACGCGGATACCGTATTTGGAGTAATTCTCCTTCAGCTTATTCCAGACATACGCTCTTGCGTCGGGATTCGTCATATCAACAAATGCAGTCCTTCCAAGATGAGAGAGACGGTTCCCTTCTTCGGTCGCAGCAAGATATCCCCTGTCTCGAATCTCTTCGTAGTTGACGCTCCCTTCTTCCACGGTCGGCCACACCGAAACCATCAGCTCCATTCCCATTTCATGAAGCTCCTTCACCATGGCTTCCGGATCCGGGAAATACTCCGGATCGAAACACCAGTCGCCCTGGTGAGGCCAGTGGAAATAATCGATGACAATCACCGAGACCGGAAGCCCGCGGCGCTTGTACTCTCTGGCAACAGAAAGCAGCTCTTCCTGAGTCTGATAGCGCAGCTTGCACTGCCAGAATCCGGTTCCATAGGCAGGCATCTCCGGTGCCTTTCCGACGACATCGGCATACTGCTCCTCAATCTCGGCAGGCGTATTTCCCGCACAGATCCAGTAATCCATCTGCTTTGTTGATTCCATGTGCCACTCCGTGAGATTGGCACCGAACATCACCTTTCCGACACCCGGATTGTTCCAGAACAGTCCGTACCCCGCACTGGAGAGAACGAACGGTACCGATACCTGAGAATTCCGCTGCGCCAGTTCTATGATGCAGCCCTTCAGATCCAGATTCGGCTGCTGATACTGTCCCATTCCGTACAGCTTCTCGTCCTGTGCCTCAAACCGGACTGTCAGTGCAACATTATCCGTCCCGCGAATGGCATGATACATTCTTGGATCCAGCTCCAGCGCACTGCTGAAGCCTTCATTGTTCCTGCGGAAGCGGTTTCTGTCATATTCCTCAAGAATCATTTTTCCTTCTGCATTGAAAAAGCGAAGCTTCCCCGTGGAAAGAATTTTGCAGGTGATCTCCCCGTTTGCAATCTCTGCATACTCTCCGTCGATGGAGATTCTGGCCGCCTTCTCTTTCTTTTCTCCGTGAAGGCCGTAATTCAGATCACGGATTCTTCCTGTCGTTGTGCTGCGAACACGCAGACCATTACCCCAGCCTTCAATGCATAAAAGCTCTCGGTCACATCTGCGATAGAGTTTTCCATTTTCCTGATAGAGCATAGCTTAACCTTTCTGTCCTTATTCTTAACCCATTTCCATTTATCCCTTTACCGCTCCAATCATCATTCCAGACACAATGTTAGCGTCGGGCGATAATCGCCAGCCGAAGGCGGCGACAAATCGCCATTACAAGACGGTATAAATCACCAGTCGGTTTAAAAAAGCCATTGAGATCCCATGGCGTTGATTAAAACTGATGTATGACCAATGCATCAGCCATAGACACACATATGGTAAAAAATCTCAATGACTATACGAAGATAATAGCACAAGCTTTAGATGAAATGAAGAAGACACAGGGAGCCGCTTTCTCACTGGAAGCTGTGAATCTTGCAGAACTTCAGCGAATGACCGGCATCAGCCGGGCTAAACTTCGTCGCTTGAAAGAGCATCAGTTTGAGACTCTTCCTGATAAGCGATGTGGAAGAAAAGCGCCTAAGACCAAGCTGACCGGTTATATGGATTACATCCGCTCTCACAGGTACCTGATTCCACCAAAACGGCATGTAGTGATGCCTCAGGGAAATCGTGGAAGGCGGTATGCTTCAGAACCAGGCGAATGCTACCAGATGGATTGGGGATTCGTGAATGTTGATGATGGGAACAGTAATACGACTCAAATCGCATGCTTTGCCATGATCTGTCACTGCTGTGGAAAGCGCTATACCAATAGTTATTATTATATTGTTTAGCTATTAATCTGTTTTCTTTTTCATTTTTCCTTCTGCTTTGGTTATTTTGTACAATGTATCCTCAAAAGTTCTCTGCTGTCATTCTCCAGGAATCTCTCAGCCACCTCTTGTACATTCCTATATAATAGCGTTATATCCATCCTGATTCTTCAGAAAGGCACTTTTATGAATCCAACATCTTACTTCTGGAAAGAGATCCATGATCTTCCTGCCGGGATTGGCTTTGGATTGTTTTCTTCCCGGCATTTCGCTGCTGTGCTTTGCTGCGGATTCGGCGTTGCGTTTGCACTTGGGCTTTTTCTGAAATGCAGCAAAAAGAGACAGGACGTCTTGCTAAAAGCAACTGCCTTGTCTCTTCTTGCCGGAAATCTTCTCCGGGATCTTTTTCTGTTTTCTGTTCACCGCATGAGTCTGGCCTACCTGCCGTTTCACCTGTGCAGCTTCGCTATTTTCGTCTATCTGCTGCAGGCATTTCTGCCGGAGCGGTTCCTCCCTTTTCGGAGGGCTCTCGGTGAAATCGGTTTGGTGCTCCTGATGCCCGGGACAATCTGTGCACTGATCTTCCCGGACTGGACCGCATACCCGCTCTGGAATTTCATGTGCATCCACAGCTTCGTCTGGCATGCAGTGCTGGTATTTTACCCGCTTGCTCTTTTTCTTTCCGGCAGGCTTCGTCCCACCATCCGTCACCTGTGGTATCCCGTTCTGTATCTTGGCATCATCGTGCCGCCGACGGCAGTCTTCAATCACTTCACCGACTGCAACTATCTTTTCATCATGACCCCGCTGAAGGGGACGCCGCTCGAGCTGCTCTATTCCCGGATGGGAGCTTGCTGGAGGATCGGCTATGCGCTTCTTGTCCTTGCGGTGATTCTCCTGATGTACCTGCTTCTTTGGATCGGTCAGCGCCTGTCCCGTGCTTCTGTTTCCAGGATCGAAATGAAATAAGTATGGTCAAATACCGGCAATTCGGGAACCATCAGTGACTTTCATCATACGTGTGCAGCAGGTCTGCCTCATTCTCCTGCCGGAAGGCTCTGGCCGAGATACTTCTCTGCAAGATCCTGCAGCTTCTGGTATTCCTCCGGGGTCAGCTCCTCTGCAGCAGATTTTGCTGCTTCCTGTACGTTGCCCTGCAGCACCTGGCCGGTAATTTCCGTCACGGCCTTGCTGTCCATGTGATTCTCCACAATACCGGTCAGCGTTTCCTTATCTTCCGGTGACATAGAATCCAGTCCCTGCTGAATTTCCTGCTTCGCCGCTTCCGCTGAAATTGCTCCGCCGGAGGCTTCCGCAATTTTGCTCGCTGCACTGTCAGCTGCGGTTTCCATGAGCTGCGTGCTGACCTTCTGCGCCACCTTCTGCTTCAGCGGTCCCGCCTTCCACAGGATAACCACACCTGCTGCCAGTACAATCAGCAGTGTAAGAATGAAGTTCCGAATCGGATGTGATTTGTGATATCTTCTGCGTGACATGCTTTTCCTTTCCTGTGTCCTGCAGGCATCCCCGAGAGATCTACCCGTTCACAGTTTCTCGTTTTCCAATAATTTTTTCAAGCGCATCCTGAAGGACGCGGGAATAATTAATTCCGAGAGAATCCGCTTCCTGACTCATCCAATACGGGATAGTGCAGTTCTTTCGGATATAACGATTTCCATATTTCTGACGATATGCCGCAATGTCCGCATCAACGAACGTCAGCAATCCGTCCGAAAAATCCAAGTCTTCATCTGCATCAGCCTTTGCTTTGCTGACAGCTTTCTCCGCATCTGATGGTTCAGGTACCTGTTCTCTGCCATCCTGAAGCTCCATAACCATGAGACTTATTGCATCCCTTGCCATTCTGATTGCATCAAATTCGTTTTCACCTTCCGTCTTAATATCAAGATCCGGAATATATACCAGAAAATCCTTGCCGAATTTCTTTATCAGTACCGGATAAATGACTTTGTTCGCTTCCATTTCAACATCCTCCGCTTCGTATATGGCTTTCAAGAGCAAGGGCCTTATTTCAGTCCCCACTTCCTGATGATTGATTTCGCAAGCAATTCGTTGATTTCCCTGTGTCGTGGAATTTCTTTTTTGTCTTTTCCCCTTTGGTAGATGTCATGATTTCCACCATGGGAAGATAATTGAAACCCAGCTTTCATCATCAGCTTAACCAGATCTTTTCGCTTCACGGGGATCTCCTTTTTAATTATATTTTATGCGCATACAGTGCGCATGTCAATGTATTCAGGCTCAAATCAAGCAAGGTGAATTTTGTTTTCTGCAAACACTCGCCACAGACTGACAGCATACCTGCCATACAAAAAAGGAGGGCGTGTGAAAAAGCTTTCGCTTTTTCACACGCCTTCCTCTCTTTATTATGTGATGGTCACTTGCCTTTTCTGTACTTTCGTACTTACTTCGGATTAGTATCCCATGCCTGCGCCCTGTGCGGGTGCTGCAGCAGCCGGCTCTTTGATGTTGGCAACAGCTGCCTCGGTGGTCAGGAACGTAGATGCTACAGAAGTAGCATTCTGCAGTGCGCTTCTGGTAACCTTGACAGGATCCAGAACACCGTCATCCATCATGTCGACATACTCCTCGGTGTAAGCATCAAAGCCAATGCCTTCCTTGGACTCCTTCACCTTGTTTACGATGACAGAGCCGTCCAGTCCTGCATTTGCTGCGATGTTGAACAGCGGAGCCTCCAGAGCCTTCAGAACGATCCTTGCGCCGGTCTTCTCATCGCCGGTCAGATCCTTGATCTCAGCCTCAACAGCCTTCTGAGAGTGGATGTAAGCAGAGCCGCCGCCGAAGATAACGCCCTCTTCTACTGCAGCCTTGGTTGCATTCAGAGCATCCTCCATGCGATACTTCGCTTCCTTCATCTCAGTCTCGGTTGCTGCGCCGACACGGATAACGCCTACGCCGCCGCTGAGCTTTGCAAGACGCTCCTGAAGCTTCTCGCGATCGAAGTCAGACTTGGTATCCTCGATCTGCTTCTTGATCTGCTCGATTCTGTCATGCAGAGCAGCCTTGTCGCCTTCACCGTCAACGATGGTGGTGTTCTCCTTCTCGACCTTTACGCTCTTAGCTCTGCCGAGCTGCTCCAGAGTGGTATCCTTCAGCTCAAGTCCGAGATCCGAAGAAATTACCTGGCCGCCGGTAAGGATTGCGATATCCTCCAGCATAGCCTTTCTGCGATCGCCGTAGCCGGGAGCCTTTACAGCAACAACATCGAAGGTTCCGCGCAGCTTGTTGACGATCAGAGTGGTCAGAGCCTCGCCCTCAACGTCCTCAGCGATGATGAGAAGCTTAGCGCCCATCTTTACGATCTGCTCCAGCAGAGGAAGGATATCCTGGATGTTGGAGATCTTCTTGTCAGTAATCAGGATGTAAGGATCCTCAAGGCTTGCAACCATCTTCTCGGTGTCATTGCACATATATGCGCTGACATAACCGCGGTCGAACTGCATTCCTTCTACAAGATCCAGCTCGGTCTGCATGGTCTTGGACTCCTCGATGGTGATAACGCCATCCTTGGAAACCTTCTCCATAGCATCTGCGATCATCTTGCCGACTTCCGGATCACCGGAGGAAATGGTAGCAACCTTCTCGATGTCTTCCTTGCCCTTAACCTTGGTGCTCATCTTCTTGATGGAATCAACCGCAGCATCGGTTGCCTTCTTCATTCCTTTGCGGAGCACGATCGGGTTGGCACCTGCTGCCAGGTTCTTCATGCCTTCGTTGATCATTGCCTGAGCAAGAACAGTAGCGGTTGTGGTTCCGTCACCAGCAACGTCGTTGGTCTTGGAAGCAGCCTCACGAATCAGCTGTGCGCCCATGTTCTCGAACTCATCCTCAAGCTCGATCTCTTTTGCAATGGTAACACCATCATTTGTGATGGTCGGTGCGCCGTAGCTCTTGTCCAGAACAACGTTGCGTCCCTTCGGTCCCAGTGTAATCTTAACGGTATTTGCCAGCTTGTTAACGCCTTCTGCAAGAGCAACTCTTGCATCTGTACCCATCTTTAAATCCTTAGCCATGATTCATAGCCTCCTATTTTCATTTCTTAATTTCGAAAAACAATGCGCTGCCATCAGGCAGATCCGAGTGTATTATTCCATCACTGCAAGAATGTCGCTCTGGCGAACGATCGTGTAGGTCTCGTCATCGCCAAGCTTAACCTCGGTTCCGGAATACTTGGAATAAACAACCTTGTCTCCGACCTTAACCTGCATCGGAATAACCTTTCCGTCGTCTGCCGTCTTGCCGGGGCCAACTGCGATGACCTCTGCCTGCTGCGGCTTCTCCTTCTCTGCACCGGGAATTACGATGCCGGATGCGGTAGTCTTCTCCGCTTCCAGTGCCTTCAGAACAACTCTGTCTTCCAACGGAACTAACTTCATGATAACTGCCTCCTTAATAATGATTGGGAACAGGTCTGTCACTGTTCTCCAAATGATGAATCTTTTTATATATTGTTAGCACTCCGTTTCGTTGAGTGCTAATCGACACTAGCTATAATAGTACCCTCGTCGATATAATGCAAGAATCAATATTTTGTTTTATACTTTGTTTAGATTTTTCCGTCTGTTCTGCGCCCGGCAGCCCTGCGGCAAGCAGACCATCGGCAGGCGGATGAGGTCTGATCTACACTCATTTCGGAGGTATACCACATGACATATCAGGAAGTACTTGAAAACGCAAGGACCTGCAGCGGCCCCTTCTGCAAAGCCTGTCCCGTCTGCAACGGCCGTGCCTGCGGCAGTATCATGCCGGGACCGGGAGCCAAAGGCGTCGGAGACGTTGCCATCCGCAACTATGAAGCCTGGCAGAAGATCCGTATCAACATGAACACGATCGCAGAGAACAAGGAGCCGGATACCACCTTCCGCTTCTTCGGAAAGGATCTTCGCATCCCGGTGATGGCAGGCCCCGTCGGCGCAGTAAAACTCCACTACGGCGATAAGTACAACGACGTCCAGTACAATGACATTCTGGTTCCCGCCGCTGCAAAGGCGGGCATCATTGCCTTCACGGGCGACGGCACCGATCCCAACGTAGTCAAGGCTGCAACCGCTGCCATCAAGGCAAATCACGGCGCTGGCGTTCCCACGATCAAGCCATGGGACATTGACACGCTTCAGGAGAAGTTCCGCATGGTCGAGGAGTCCGGATCCTTTGCGGTTGCCATGGATATCGATGCAGCAGGTCTTCCGTTCCTTCAGGGTCTTACTCCTCCCGCAGGAAGCAAGACCGCCAAGGAGCTTCACGAGGTTATTGAGAAGGCCGGGAAGCCGTTTATCATCAAAGGCGTCATGACCGTCAAGGGTGCCCTTGCTGCAGCCAAGGCCGGTGCTTCCGCCATCATTGTTTCCAACCACGGCGGCCGTGTACAGGATCAGACTCCTTCCACCGCTGAGGTTCTGGAGGAGATTGCCGATGCCGTTGAGGGCCGCATGATGATCCTCGTAGACGGCGGCATCCGCACCGGTGTGGATGTCTTCAAGGCACTTGCACTCGGTGCAGACGGCGTTCTGATCGCCCGCCCCTATGTCACAGCGGTCTACGGCGGCGGAGAAGAGGGCGTAAAGGCGCTCACCGACAAGCTTGCCGGCGAGCTTGCCTCCACCATGAAGATGTGCGGCGTTTCCTCTCTGAAGGAAATCACAAAGGACTGCCTCTTCAAGCCCTCCAGCTCCTACGTGGCATTCTGAGCCTGAACCGGATGCCGCAGTGACTTGCCGCGTTCGCACGCTCGCATACACGCCACACGGAAAGGACCTCTGCAGATCTTTACGATCCGCAGAGGCCCTTTTTTTTCGATTTTTCCTCAATTTTCCTTTAAGCAGCTATGTTTTCTTCCGGCTCTGCCGCCTTACTGCGCAAAAACTACCGCCTTACTGCGCGGAATCTGCCGTCTTTTTGATCACATCTGCCGTCAGCGCGTCATCCCTGACGCCGATTTCGATCGTATCTCCTTCGCCGACCCTGTCCTCCAGGATCAGCTTCGCCGACATCGTCTCAACATTCTTCTGAATGTATCTCTTCAAAGGACGTGCTCCGTAGCTCGGATCGTATGCAGCATCTGCCACGTACTTCTTCGCCTCATCCGTCAGGTGAACCGAAATCTCGCGGTCCGCAAGACGCTTGTTCAGATCCTTCATGATCAGGTCAATGATGCCGCTGATGTTCTCCTTTGTCAGAGGACGGAACATGATGATCTCATCCAGACGGTTCAGGAACTCCGGACGGAAGTGCTGATGCAGGATCGCATCCACCGCGTTTCTGCAGGCTTCCGTGATTTCAATTGTTTTCTCCTTCGAGCCTTCCCCGCCTGCTGCCGCAGCACCTTCCTGAGCTCCGCCGTTTCCGCTCTTCTCCTGCTGCTCGATATCCGCAAGAATCTCCTGCGCGCCCAGGTTGGAGGTCAGAATGATGATGGTATTCTTGAAGTCTACCGTTCTGCCCTGAGAATCCGTGATCCGGCCGTCATCCAGAACCTGCAGCAGGATGTTGAACACATCGGGATGTGCCTTCTCCACCTCATCAAACAGAACAACAGAATAAGGCTTTCTGCGGACAGCCTCGGTCAGCTGACCGCCCTCCTCGTAACCGACATAGCCGGGTGCCGCGCCGATCAGACGCGAAACGCTGTACTTCTCCATGTACTCGGACATATCGATCCGGACCATATTCTTCTCATCGTCAAACAGGGCTCTTGCAAGTGCCTTGGCAAGCTCTGTTTTGCCGACACCGGTAGGTCCGAGGAACAGGAATGATCCAATCGGCTTCGTCGGGTCCTTGATGCCTGCCTTGGAGCGCATAATCGCCTCCGACACCTTTGTCACCGCCTCGTCCTGGCCGACCACGCTCCGGTGCAGCTCTTCCGGAAGATGCAGCGTTTTGCTGCGCTCTGATTCCGTCAGCTTCGACACCGGAATACCGGTCCACTTGGAGACAATCCTTCCGATTTCCTCCTCTGTCACCTTTTCGTGCACCAGACTCTCGCTGTCCGACTCAGATGCAGATTTGGCCGCAGCCTCCTCGCCGGCCTTGATCTTCGCCTCAATCTCAGGGAGTTTGCCGTACTGAAGCTCTGCCGCCTTCTCCAAATCGCCACTCTGCTTTGCAAGCTCAATCTCAGAGTTTACGGCGTCCTTCTCCTCGCGAAGCTTCGAAATCGAGTCTATTTTGCTCTTCTCATTCTGCCACTGGGCCTTCGCCGCACTGAACTTGTCGTGCAGCTCTCCCATTTCCTTCTGAAGATCTGCAAGACGCTCCTTCGAAAGATTGTCATCCTCCTTCTTCAGCTGGATCTCTTCAATCTCCATCTGCTGAAGCTTCCGGTTCATCTCGTCCAGCTCCGTCGGCATGGAATCCATCTCCGTCTTAATAAGAGCGCAGGCTTCATCCACAAGGTCAATGGCCTTGTCCGGAAGGAAACGGTCGGTAATATAGCGATTGGACAGAACCGCAGCCGCAACCAGCGCATTGTCCTCAATCTTCACGCCGTGATAGACCTCATACCGCTCCTTCAGTCCGCGGAGAATGGAGATGGTATCCTCGACGGTCGGCTCGCTTGCCATAACCGGCTGGAAACGACGCTCCAGTGCCGCATCCTTTTCGATGTATTCACGATACTCATTCAGCGTGGTCGCACCGATGCAGTGAAGCTCGCCTCTTGCCAGCATGGGCTTGAGCATGTTGCCGGCATCCATGGCGCCGTCTGTTTTGCCTGCTCCTACAATCGTATGCAGCTCATCGATGAACAGAATGATGTTCCCGTCGGATGCCTTGACATCATCCAGAACAGCCTTCAGACGCTCCTCGAACTCGCCGCGGTACTTCGCACCTGCAACCAGAGATCCCATGTTCAGGGAGAAGATCTTCTTGTCCTTTAAGGAATCCGGAACATCCTTCTTCGCAATTCGCTGGGCAAGGCCCTCTACAATCGCCGTTTTGCCGACGCCGGGCTCACCGATGATAACCGGGTTGTTCTTCGTCTTTCTGGAAAGAATCCGGATGACATTCCGGATCTCGTCATCACGTCCGATGACAGGATCCATCTTCTGATCCTTCGCCTTGGAAACCAGCTCTTCTCCGTACTTCTCCAGCGTATCGTAGGTATCCTCCGGATTGTCCGAGGTCACCTTCTGATTGCCGCGGACGCTCTGCAGTGCTTGCAGAAAGGCCTCACGGCTGACGCCGTAATCCCGGAAAATATCCTTGACGTGGCTGTTGGCGTTCCTCATCATGGCAAGGAACAGATGTTCCACGGATACGTACTCATCCCCGAGCTTCTTCGCCTCTTCCTCCGCGTCGACCAGCACCTTGTTCAGGCTGTTACTGACGTAGGTCTGCGAGCTTGCACCGGAGACTCTCGGAAGAACCTCCACGGCGTTTTTACAGCGTGTGGTAAAGGACTGGGCATCAATTCCCATCTTCTCAATAAGCTTTGCAATCAGACTGTCATCCACGGTAAGCAGGCAGTACAGGAGATGCTCCTGCTCCACCTGCGGGTTTCCATATTCCGTTGCCATCCCCTGGCAGTTCTGAATCGATTCCAGTGATTTCTGTGTAAACTTTGTAATATTCATAATCGGCACCTCCTCTTGGAAGTTTTGTTCTCTTTGTTCTATTGATACTATAACACGCAAAATGACCCTGTCAACGCTGACAGGGTCATTTTTTCAAAACAATTTATAAACTGTCACGATATCGCGGCAGCGTTTTTCTTACGCGGCGATTATTCACCTGCGTCTCCAAATGGCACCTTGTTTGCCTCTACGCCGGCTGCCGCTGCGTCCGCTTCCACGCCGTTTACGGTTTTCTCTTCCGCCTTGGTCTCTCCGGATACTGCAGATTCCCCGGCTGCTGCATCTTCCCGTGCTGCAGGCTTCGCATCTGTGCCATGCTTCTCATCTGCGTCAGGCTTTCCCTGCTCCGCATGCTCTGCAAAATGCCGGAAGATTGTTGTGTAGCCGTTCATTGCTCCCGCCTTTCCGGAAGCCTGTTCCCCTGCAGGTGCCGCCTCTCCTGCACCGCTGGCTGCTCCCTCCGGCGACAGCGGTGTCACCTCCGCGTCCACCACATCTCCTGCTGCCACAGCCGCAATGGCTTCTGCCGGCTTTTCCGCCTTGCCGATCTGGAGCATGATCCAGATGTCCGCAATGCCGTCTGCGATCAGAGCAATCGCCATGAATTTCATCAGGATCTTATTGATGAAGACCGGATGAATGATAAAGACAACGCCCAGAATGATTTCCACCACGGCAATGACAAGTGCTGCGGCAACGCCGCCCGATTTCTGCCGGACAATCCGGATGCTCTCCGACAAATCCACAATTCCTGTCACCAGAACAATCATTCCGATGATGGTCGGAACAAGAGATGCCAGAATCGCCGGGTTAAAGAACAGATACATTCCAACAACAAGCGCCACAATTCCGCCGAACAGACCGACGGAGCTTCCGTACACATTGCTTCTTCCGAGGAAAAATGCGATGACCACAACAATGCCGATGATGGCAAAAATTGCTGCGATCGCCTTGCAGATCACATCCAGCGCCGTTCCGGACCAGATGAGAAGCACGAGCCCCAGTGCAATCAGGCAGGCTGCTTCAATGATCTTGTTGGTTTTCGCCACACGAAACGCACTCCTTACTTCCTGTTCCACACGATCTTTCTTCTTCATGTCATTCCCTCCTGCGCGGCAGAAGCCGTTTGCCCGGTCTGCCGTTACCTTACCGATAAGCCTGTACTGTTCTTTATGATTTTCTGCATGGTTTCCTGTTCCTCTCATCCATCATACCACGCAAAACAAAGCACAGCAGTCATAATTCACAGTTGTCCGAACGTCATGATAAATCTTGGCGAATCATTCACACAATGCTTCGATTCGGTTCATGATGTCATCTCTTCCCTGCTTCGTAAGGCCGGAGAACGGAATCACCTCCAGCGATACCTCCTGGCCCACCGCACTCTTTTCGTGAAGGACCTTTTCCACGTTGGCAATCGCCCTGGGGAGCTGACTTCTTTTCAGCTTGTCCGCCTTGGTCGCCACAATAATCGGAATAAAGCCATTGTGTACCACCCAGTCAAACATCAGAACATCGTCATCGGACGGGTCATGGCGAATATCAACCAGAAGGAACACCGCCTTCAGCGATTGGCTCGTATGGAGGTAATTCTCAATCATGGTTCCCCACTGTGCCTTCACCTCCACACCGGCCGTCGCATAGCCATAGCCCGGGAGATCCACCAGATACAGCTCATCATTGATGTTGTAATAGTTGATGGTCTGCGTCTTGCCTGGCTTTGAGCTGGTTCTTGCATAGCTCTTCCGATTCATCAGTGCGTTGATCAGCGTTGACTTCCCGACATTACTCTTCCCGGCAAAAGCAAACTCCGGCCAGGAATGCACCGGAAGCTTACTGGTAATGCCGCAGACTGTTTCCAGATTCACATTCTTGATAACCATTTCCACCTCACATTCCGAAGCTCCAGCGATGGTTCTCGCCTGGCGATGGTTCTTATCCAGCGATGGTCTTCGGCAAAAAGGGCGTGCGGCACCTGCCGTGCTGCACGCCTTTTATCGTTCTTAACTGGTTTTCTGTAAAAGCTCCGTATCCGAAAGGAGTTTCGTTCCCTCCGTACGGCTTCCGTCCGCATGAACCAGAATGGGCTGCTCGGTTCCCAGTACGGATGCCTTTGTGACAATGCACTGACGAACCGTCTCATCCGACGGAATGGTATACATGACATCCATCATGACGCGTTCCATAATGGAACGAAGGCCTCTGGCTCCTGTCTTTCTTTCCACTGCCATATCGGCAATGGCTTCAATGGCATCGTCCTCAAAGAACAGCTCAACATCGTCAAAGTGGAACAGCTTTCGGTACTGCTTGATCAGAGCGTTCCGAGGCTCCTTCAGAATTCTTACCAGTGCATTCCGGTCGAGGCCCTCCAGGGTAACAACAACAGGAACACGACCGATAAATTCCGGGATCAGTCCGAACTTCACCAGATCCTGCGGAACCACTTCCTTTAAGATCGCGCCGGGATCCTTGTCTTCCTTCTCTGTGACGGAAGCATTGAAGCCCATGGAGCGATAATCCGTGCGCTCATGAATGATCTTGTCGAGACCGTCAAAGGCACCGCCGCAAATGAACAGGATGTTCGAGGTGTTGATCTGAATCAGCTCCTGCTGCGGATGCTTTCTTCCGCCCTGCGGAGGAACCGACGCATCCGTTCCTTCCACAATCTTCAGAAGAGCCTGCTGAACGCCCTCTCCGGAGACATCTCTTGTAATCGAAACGTTCTCACCCTTCTTGGAAATCTTATCGATCTCATCGATGTAGATAATGCCAAGCTGCGCGCGCTCCACGTTGTAATCTGCCGCCTGAATCAGCTTCAGAAGAATGTTCTCGACGTCCTCACCGACATAGCCGGCTTCGGTCAGCGTGGTCGCATCCGCGATCGCAAACGGAACGTTCAGAAGCTTCGCCAGTGTCTGGGCAAGATAGGTCTTGCCGGAGCCGGTCGGTCCCAGCATCAGAATGTTGGACTTCTGAAGCTCGACACCCTCGTCTTCCTCTCTGGGGTCCTCTGCTCCCGCCAGTACGCGCTTGTAGTGGTTGTAAACCGATACGGCCAGAACCTTCTTGGCTTCGTCCTGACCGATGACATACTGATCCAGAAACTCCTTGATCTGCGCAGGCTTCATCAGGTTGATCTCCTGCCCCATCGCAGCAGCATCCCGGAAATCCTCCGACTCACCATCCCGCGGCTGGTACTTCGCAATCAGGCCCTCGCAGGCCTCGATGCATTGGTCACAGATATAGACGCCGTTTGGCCCCGCGATCAGCTGATGTACCTCAAGCTCCGTTCTTCCGCAGAATGAGCAGTGCCGCGGCGGCTCCATTTTCTTCTTGTTATTCGCCATGGCGGCTCTCCTTTATGCGTTCTTCAATGCATCCTCAATTTCCTTGCGGGTCGTGTAGATATGGTCGATCAGGCCATACTCCATCGCTTCCTGCGCAGACATCCAGTTGTCGCGGTCCGTATCACGGCACAGCTCCTCATACGTTCTGCCGGTATTCTGTGCAAGAATATGGTTGAGCTTTTCTCTTGTTTTCTTAATGTGCTCTGCTGCAATCAGCATGTCACTTGCCTGTCCCTCGGTTCCGCCGGAAGGCTGATGGATCAGAATTTCCGAATTCGGAAGTGAGAAACGCTTCCCCTTCGTGCCGCCTGCCAGAAGGAAAGAGCCCATGCTGGCTGCCATTCCGACACAGATCGTCGAAACGTCGCATTTGATGAACTGCATGGTGTCATAGATCGCAAGACCTGCCGTCACCGATCCTCCCGGGCTGTTGATATAGAACTGAATGTCCTTCTCCGGGTCTTCACCCTCCAGAAACAGAAGCTGCGCCACGATCAGCTCTGCAGACTGATCCGACACCTGATCACCCAGCATGATGATGCGCTCCTTCAGAAGTCTGGAAAAAATATCATAAGAGCGTTCGCCATTTCCGGTCTGCTCAATCACATAAGGTACCAGATTTGCCATAAATAGCCTCCTTCAATCATTGACCCTCGTCAAACAGAAATCATAATAAGACAAAGGCCTTGCTCACCGCAAGGCCTTTGTCCTGAATTAAGAGTTTTTTCATGAACCGGAGATTACTCAGCGTCTTCTGCCGGAGCCTCTGTCTCCTTCTTGGAAGCAGCCTTTCTTGTCTTCTTCGGCTTCTCCTCAGCAGCATCTGCCTCTGCCTTCGGAGCCTTTGCTTTCTTGGTTTCCTTCGCATTGTCTGCGATGAAATCAGCAGCCTTGCGGATGCGGACATCCTTCTTCAGGTCATCCTTCATCTGATCGGACTCGAATACCTTCTCTACATTCTCAACCGGCATATGGTACTGATCTGCCATCTTCTGGTACTCGTCCTTAAGATCCTCGTCGGTAACCTCGATGTTCTCAGCCTCTGCGACAGCCTCGAGAACCAGGCTGTTACGGATTCTCTGCTCAGCCTGCGGCTTGAGCTGCTCCAGGAACTGCTCCTTCGTCTGGCCGGTATACTGCAGATAGGTCTCAAGTCTCATGCCCTGATACTGCATATTCTGAGCGAACTCGTTTGCAATGTTCTCCTGCTGTGTGCGGAGCATTGCTTCCGGAATATCGATCTTCGCATCCTCAACCGCTGCAGCAACTGCCTCGTTCTGCTTCGCATTCTTGTGCTCTTCTTCCTTGCGAACCTCGAGGTTCTTGCGGATATCAGCCTTGTACTCATCAAGAGTAGAGAACTCGGAAACCTCGTCTGCAAACGCATCGTTCAGCTCCGGAAGGACCTTGGTCTTGACGGAGTTCACCTTGCAGTGGAAAACAGCAGGCTTTCCTGCCAGCTTCTTCTCGTGATAATCCTCCGGGAAGGTTACCTCAACGTCCTTCTCCTCGCCGACGTTCATGCCGACCAGCTGCTCCTCGAATCCGGGAATGAAGGAATGAGAGCCAACGGTCAGGTCATAATCGGTTGCGGTGCCGCCGTCAAATGCCTCGCCGTCTACCGTGCCTGCAAAATCAAGCTTGATCATATCGCCGTCAGCAACCGGGCGATCCGTAACATCCTGAATCTTTCCGTTTGCATCCTGCTGACGCTTCAGCTCGTTCTCAACTTCCTCATCGGTTACTTCAACCGGTGCCTGCTTGGTGATGGAAACGCCCTTGTACTTGCCAAGAGATACCGGAGGCTTCAGAGCAACCTCTGCGGTATAGATGAAGCTCTTTCCTTCCTCGATCTGGGTTACATCGATCGACGGATTGGAAACGATGTCCTCTCCGGACTCCTTTGCTGCGTTCTCATAAGACTCGTTGATGCAGGTATTGGCAGCCTCTTCATAGAAGATTCCTGCGCCGTACATCTTCTCAACAATCTTGCGGGGTGCCTTGCCCTTGCGGAAACCGGGAATGGAGATTCTGTTCTTCTCCTTCTGGTATGCCTTCTCAATTGCCTTTGTAAAATCCTCTGCACTTACCTCAATGGTAAGTCTGGCCATGCTGTTCTCGAGCTTTTCAACACTAACGCTCATTGATTCATTCCTCCTGATGGTACATAAACTTCGTCAGAAACAGACAATTTAAGAGTATACCCATGAATGGCTGAATTTGCAAGGTTTTCCTTGCTTTTGCCGGTCTCAGAGCCAAAGCGGATCGCCATGGCCACAGATCAGAGCTCTGCTGTCGTCCTTGCTCCCTTCAGTTCCGTCCGCACCACGCGTCCGTCCTCCAGCAAAATTTCCGCAGCAGCATCCTTCAGCTCTCCCTCCACAGAGAAAATAACCTTCTGTCCTTCGCGTTCTGCTTTTACCGTAACGGCAGTTTCTCCCTTCAGATCCGGGATCCGGCAGACCGCCGTTTCTCCGTCAACCGGCAGATACAGTCGGAGTGTCGTGTGATCCGTGTAATCATAGTCCGGCACGTCCTTGTGTGCGCCGAAAGCAAGAAGCGAGCCCTCGCGGACAAAAGCCGGAAGATTCCGGTACGAATACGTCTTCTCATACCACCTGCCGCCATCCAGGATTTCGCCGTCAATCAGTCCAATCCACCTTCCGGTGCGTTTTGCGCTTTCTCCCTTCTGCACACCCGGCAGGTAGAAGCGTCCGAGGCTGTTCTCATTGAAGATCGGAGCCACAAGAACACTCTCTCCCAGCATGTACTGAAGGTCCAGGCAGCGGCACGCAAAATCTTCCGGGAACACAAACGGCATCGGGCGCATCACAGGAACACCGGTCCTGTGTGCTTCGGCCGCCAGCTCATAGTAGAACGGCATCATGGTGCACTTGAGCTCACTGAAAAAGCGAACCACGTCGTTGGACTCGTCATCGAAGATCCACGGAACGCGGTAGGAATCCGAGCCGTGAAGCCTGGAATGTGTGGAGAAGAGGCCGAACTGTGCCCATCTCTTATACAGATCCGGCGTTGCCGTCTTCTCAAAGCCGGAAATATCATGGCTCCAGAACGAAAAGCCGCTCATCATCAGAGACAGCCCCGCATGCATGGTCTCTGCCATGGAGCCGTAGGTTGCCTCGCAGTCTCCTCCCCAGTGAATCGGGAACTGCTGACCGCCTGCCGTTGCACTTCTTGCGAACAGAACCGCATTTCCCTCGCCCTTTTCCTTCTCAAGAGTCCGGAAAACCAGCTGATTGTACAGATGCGTATAATAATTGTGCATCATAACCGGATCGCTTCCGTCGTGATAAATCACGTCAATCGGAATCCGTTCGCCGAAATCCGTCTTGATGGCATCAATGCCTGCATCCAGAAGTCCCTTCACCTTGCCGGCATACCACTCGCAGGCTTCCGGATTCGTAAAGTCCACCAGAGCCATTCCCGGCTGCCAGTTGTCGATCTGCTTGACGCCGCGGCCATCCTTCCTCATAAGGAAGAAGCCTCTCTTTACGCCCTCACGGAACATTTCCGTATCCTGTGCCACATAGGGATTAATCCAACAGCAAAGCTTCAATCCCTTCTCATGGTACCTGTGAATCATGCCCGCGACGTCTCCGAACACCGCGGGATCCCAGGTAAAATCGCACCAGTGCAGCGCGCGAAGCCAGTAGCAGTCGAAGTGGAACACCCTCATCGGAATGCTGCGCTCCTGCATGCCGCCGATCAGCCTGTTCGTGGTGTCCTCATCATAGCTTGGCTTAAAGCTGGTGGAAAGCCACAGTCCAAAGCTCCATGCGGGAGGAAGGGCAGGGCGCCCGGTCAGTGCTGTGTAAACCTTGATGACATCCGCCGGGGTCTTTCCGTACATAATATGCATCCGAAGCTGCTCGCCGGGTACCGAGGTTCCGACAAAGCCGACCTTCTCCGAGCAGACCTCATAGGAAACCGGCCCTGTGTGATCGGTGAAAACACCGTACCCCTCACTGCTCATATAAAACGGAATGTTCTTATAGCCGATGTCGCTTGCCGTTCCGCCGTCCTCATTCCAGAGGTTGACGGTCTGACCGTTTTTCACAAACGGAGTAAACCGCTCGCCAAAGCCGTAAATGTTTTCTCCCGGCTTTATGGAGAGCTCGGTCAGCATATAAGGCTCGTAATCCTGTTCAAAATAATGCGGATCCATCCGAAGCTTCGACGGCTTTTTGTTGACGCGCATATAGCCGATGTTGCGGAAGTTCGTGCCGGTCAGACGTCTTCCCTCTGCTTCAAACGAAATGGCACAGGTTGCCCGGTCCACACGGACCGTCATATCCCCGGCCTTTAAAACGGCCTCCTTCTCATCCACGACAACCTCGGTATCATCCGGCTCTTCGTTTAATTCAAAGCGCGGCTCCTTCGCGTCATACCCCATGAAATGCGTCGTTGTCATGACAATATCATTGTGCCTTGCCGACACCAGATCAATGTACAGGACCGTGATGTCCAGAGCATCTGCCCGGGACAGAATCGGCCGCTCCGGCGCCGCAATCCGCATGCCATGCGGAATTCTCTCCACTGTAAATGCCTGCGACGCGTACGAAGCCTGCACATTCTCACTTCGAAGCCAGTAGCCATCTGTAAATTTCATATTCCCTCCTGTTGTATTTTCCTTTTCTGTCACCATTGCAAAACGGCGGAGTCGGAGAGCCTTGCTCTTCCACTCCGCCGCCTGTATTTACAATATGCGGTTTTGCTGCCTCTGCAGCTCCCTGCTGTTATTTCGCTGCGCCGTCAATCTCATGCCAGTCCTTTTCGATCTGCGCACAGGTTGCATCCTTGTCGGTTGTTCCTGCGATATAAGACTGCATTGCCTCGCCGAATGCCTGATTGAAGCTGTCAGTGGAGTAGCAGATGGACAGATCGCCGGATCCCTTCTCTTCTACAGACTTCTTGCCCTGCTCGATAATTGTGTAAGCAGATTCCTTGTCGGTCTTGATCGGAGGAACAACGCCTGCAACATCGGTAAACCAGCTCTGACCATAGTCAGAAGTATACCACCAGTTCACGAAATTCAGAACCGTCTGCAGATTCTTGGAATCCTTATATACATGAAGAGCCTGATCCGATCCGGAAACAACCTGGCAGTCTGCAGGATCCGCATCCACCGGATATCCGCCGAAGCCAATCTTCAGATCCGGATTGATTGCAAGAAGATCTGCCTCAACCCATGCACCCTGACCAAGCATGAATGCCGTATTTCCTGCTGCAAAGGCCTGCTCCTCACCGGAAAGATCCGTTTCCAGAGGCTTGTCATCGCCATACTTCACAGCCGTGTCAATGTAATCAAACCAGTTGTCATACAGAACGGAGTAGTCCTTGATCTTTGCCTCACCGGCCTGGAATTTGGCAACCATATCCGCCGTTGCCTCTCCGTTTGCCTTTGCTGCCGCGTTCAGGAAATCCATCACGTTGTGCTTATAAACCCACCACTCCATGAAACCGGTGGTGCAGGCCTGATAGCCCTTGGCTTCAACAGTCTCGCAGGCTTTCTTGAAGTCATCCAGCGTCTCGGGAGCGCTGATTCCGCAGTCATCCAGAATGTCCTGGTTCCAGATAAGACCGAAGTAATTTCCTTTGATGGCAAGGCCGTAGCAGCCCTTGCCGCCTTCCTCGGCAGATGTCATTGCTGCTGCCACGCCATCATCCATGGCATCCACGATCGGCTGTCCGGTCAGGTCATAGGAATACTCGCGGTAGGTATCGATTTCCATTCCGGAGGTCGAGGAGAAGATATCCGGAACATCGCCGGAGTTGATCTTAGCCTTCAGCAGCGTCGGATAATCATTCTGCGTGGTCTCATAGTTGATCGTGACGTTCGGAGCCACATTCTTATACTCATCGATCAGGGTATTTATTGCATCTGCATACTCCGGAGAGGAAATAAAAATATAGATCTCGCCGCTGTCTGCAGAAAGGTCTGCCTCTCCTGCCGCCTCCGTGTCTGCTTCCGCGGCATCGGTTTCCTCAGAAGTCTCTGCTTCCTGCGCCGCATCGCCGGTGTCTGCCGCCGTAGCCTGCGTCTCTCCCGAACTGCCGGAGGATCCGCATCCTGCCAGCATTCCTGCTGCCATGATCCCTGCCAAAACTGCTGCCATTACTTTCTTTTTCATGGTACTCTCCTTTCACTTCTCCCTTTAACGCCCGGGACCTTTCTGTCTTCCGGGCAATTGTGAACATTCTGACGGTCTTCTTTTATCCTTTTACCGCTCCTGCTACGACTCCCTCCACGATGTATTTCTGCAGGAAAATGAAAACCAGAATCGACGGGAAGACCGCAAGCACCATGCCGGTCATCGCGTACTGCCACTGTGTATTCATCTGACCGACAAAGGTATATGCTGCAAGAACCAGCGTCTTCGTTGTATTGCTCGCATTGACCATAAGAAGCGGAAGCAGGAAATCATTCCAGATCCACATCACATCCAGCACCAGCACGGTCACCGTCACCGACTTAAGAAGCGGGAAAATCACGGAGATAAAGGTCCGCATCGTCGATGCCCCGTCAATCTGCGCACTTTCATCCAGCTCCTTTGGAATCGTCTTCATGAAATTATAGAAAATGAAGACTGCCATCGGGATGCCGAAGCCCCAATACTGTATGCCAAGGCCCACGCGGGATCCCGACAAACGGATCACGCTCATTGCCTTAAGGAGCGTAATCATAATGGTCTGGAACGGAATCAGCATCGGCGTGATCAAAAGTGTGTAAACAAGTCCGGTGTACTTCGTCCTTCTCCGGTCACAGATGTAAGCTGCCAGGGAAGAGAAGAACAGGATTCCGACAATTCCGATTGCAGTAATCATCACATTGTTTCCGAGAAGCTTGAAATAATGGATCTTATCCGCAACGTAGGTGTAGTTGTCAAAGGTCGGTGCCTTCGGAAGCGCAATCGGATCTGCAATCACCTCTCCGAAGGGCTTGAAGGAATTGACAAACATCAGAAACACCGGACAGATGTACAGAAGGGCTGCCGCCGTCAGGATCACAATGAGGACAGTCTTTCCGAGGATTCTTCTGGTACGGCGTGTCATCACAGATCCACCTCCTTCCGGCTCATTCCCTTCAGCACCAGCTGTGTAATCACCAGTACAAACAGGAAGTACAGAATGGCTTCCGCAGAGCCAAGGCCGAAGTTATTGTTCGTGAAGGCCTCATTGTAGATCTGAAGCGTCGCACTGTAGCTTGCCCTTCCGGGGCCTCCCTTGGTCAGGGCCAGAATGATATCGAATACCTTCAGTCCGTTGGTCAGTGACATAAACACGCAGGTTGTCATGGACGGCCCCAGAAGCGGGAGCGTGACCTTGAAGAAGGTCTGGGCCTTCCCCGCGCCGTCTACGTAGGCGGCCTCCAGAACGTCGGTCGGCACTGCCTGCAGTCCTGCGATGTACAGGACAATGTAAAAGCCAAGTGACTGCCAGACGCCAACCAGAACCACCGAGAAAAATACGATCTTCGGATCTCCCAGCCAGGATAAATTCCATAAGCCCCAGCCGGTTGCCGCATACAGGGACTTAAATCCGGAGGTAAAAATAAACTTCCAGATAAAGCCGACCACAGTCATGCTCATGATGTAAGGAATGAAGAACAGTCCGCGGTATACGTTTGCCATCCGGAATTTCTTCGTCAGCGCAACAGCAAGTGCCAGAGCAATGACATTTGAGAAAATCACGAACAGAAGCGTGTAGCGGATGGTAAACCACAGAGCCGGAAGGAAATCCGAGGTTCCGGAAAAAATCGTCCGGAAATTCTCCAGTCCAATAAAGACCGGCTCCTTTGCAATCCCGTTCCATTGTGTGAGGGAATAAAATCCGCTCATGACAAACGGAATATACATCATCATGACTACCAGAATGACCGAAGGAATTGTAAAGAGGAAGTTCTCTCTTCTTTCCTTTCGTTTTCGTCTCGATGTTCCCATTCCAGTCTCCTTTCCGCTGCCTTTCCTGACATTCATCAGCATGAAATCATTTTATTCTCATCGTTCTGACGGATAAATGGAGATTTATGATCTTGTAACTGTAAATTATTGACACATTTTGTGTGGAACCTATGCATATTTTCCTGTATTCTGCACCGTTTCAATTCTTTTATTTACCGTTTGTATTTGCAAGGTATACAATAATCAGCATGGACAAGCAGAGACAATCCCGACAATTCCATAAGGCGAAAATCCGCGCTCTGATGAACCGTACACCGCTGTGGCTGACCTTTACCCTGCTGATGGCAGCATCCCTTCTCATCCTGACGTTTCTTCTTTCCTTTTCCAATTACCGCTGGGGGACGGAGAATGCCATCCGCCGTCAGAACCAGGCCACCTCGCAGCTGATCCATCTGAAGCTCCAGAATCTGGATCAGTATTTTGCCGATCTCTCTGATTTCTGTGTTCTTCCGGTATATGATTCCGAGTTCTACAACGATCTTCTGAATCCCAATCCTCTGGACAGCCAGCGGATCGGTGAGCTGCAGAAGAAGGTAGGGCTCTACTTTTACTCCCGCACCGACCTTCTTTCCTATCAGATTTCCATGTTTCACCAGAACCTCCGGATCGGGCGCTCCGGCTCCGATGAAAGAATGAAAATCACGGCGCAGCAGTTTTCCGAAGAAGATCCGGCATATCTGGAATGCCTCTCTTCTCCGCTTCACTATGCTGTTTTTCCATCCGACAACGAAGCCGCTCTTCTTTCTTTCTCCCATACCATCATCCGGATCAGTAACGGAAAGCCCATTGCCCTTGTCACCATCGAGGTGGACAAGGGCGTCATGTCCTCCGGCTTCGATGAGCAGTTCATTGCGCTGTTCAATCAGGATGGCAATTTCCTGTACAGCAGCGCTCCAAAAGAACTGCAGAACGGTCTTTCTCACCTTCTGACTCCCTCGGTTCTCTCCTCGTCCATCCGTTCCGGAGGGGCCGTGATTGGGCTGGAAGGAGAAAAATATCTTCTGGTATCCGAATCCGACGAAGCTTCGGGAATGACCCTTGCTGCCTTTACGCCGCTTTCCTCCATTACCGGAGAGCTTCACAGCATCCAGCGCTTTTCTTTTCTGCAGGGGCTTCTGTTCCTGACCATCTCGCTGCTGCTCTCCTTCCTGCTGATCCGGTATCTGACCGCTCCCTTGTCCGCTCTGGCTGATTTTCAAAGTCAGATCGGCTCCGGTCACTATCCGAAAATCAACATCGGCCGCTGTCTGGAAACTGCGGAGCTTGGCCGCTCCTTCAACGATATGTCAGAGCACATCGACCGTCTCGTCAATGACAATCTGATTGCTTCCCTGAACGAGAAAAATGCCCGCATCGCGGCTCTGGAGGCCCAGGTCAATCCTCATTTTCTCTACAACACACTGCAGGCCATCGGCTCGGAGGCTCTGATGAATGATGAGCCAAAGCTCTATGACATGATCACCCGGCTTGCCGCCAACATGCGCTATTCCATCAACGGCTCGAATGAGGTCCCTCTGTCTGAGGAGCTTCGCTTCACCGACAACTACATCGAGCTTCAAAAGCTCCGCATGGATGACCGGCTTCAGGTCACACGAAGAATCGACCATTCGCTTCTTGCGCTGCAGATTCCCAAGTGCAGCCTGCAGCTCATCGTTGAGAATTCCATCAAATACGGCCTTGCAGGCGACGTCAAACAGCTATCCCTTGAAATCGATGTATTCCGCCAGGCGGATACGCTTGTGATCCGGGTCCGTGATGACGGTGCGGGAATGAGCAGCAAGCGGCTTTCCGAAGTTGTAAGTCAGCTGCGCTCCTATCGTCCGGGAAATTCTTCCGGCATTGGTCTTCTGAACTTATACAGTCGTCTGAAAATCATGTATGACAATCGGGCGGATATCCAGATTGAGAGCAGCAGCGGCAAAGATGACCACTTCACCTGTGTGACGCTCCTCCTTCAGCCGGATCAGAAAGGATGGGACAGATGCATAAAGTAATGATTGTTGACGATGAAAAGCCGGTCCGCATTGCGATCAGCAAGCTCGGACACTGGTCAAAATGGCATCTGGAGCAGCCATTTTATGCTTCGGATGGAAAAGAGGCTCTTGCACTTTTGTCGGAGCTTCATCCGGATCTTGTTTTTGTTGATATGAAGATGCCGGTGATGGATGGCACGGAGTTTCTTCGCCAGGCCTCTGCAAGAAATCCGCACACCGCCTTTATCGTCATCAGCGGCTATGATGACTTTTCGTACGCACAGAGTGCGATTCATTACGGTGCTTCGGATTATCTGTTAAAGCCGGTGGTTCCGGATGAGCTGAATGAAGCCATCCGCCGCGTGATGACGGCCCGCTTTCCGGAAGAAGACTTTTCCTCCGATGAGACGCCGGAAGCTTCTCTCTCCGCTTCAGCGGTGGTGGATCTTATTCACGATACGATCGAGACAAACTATGCCGACAACATGCAGCTTCAGGATTTTGCCGACAAATATTTCTTCTCCAGGGAATATCTCTCCCGCCTGTTTAAATCCAGGTTTCAGATCGGAATCTATGAATACCTGACCGCCGTCCGCATGAAGCGCGCAGCGGAGCTTTTGAAGGATCCCTCCATCCCGATCTCTGACATTTCCGCCCGCGTCGGATATCCGGACAACAATTATTTCTCCAAAGCCTTTCGGAACTGCATGAACATGACGCCAAGTGAATACAGAAGGCTGCATACCTGAAAAAGGTATGCAGCCTTCTGTATTCTCCGTATCAACGTGCTCCATCTCGTAAACGCTTCGCGTTTCCTTCGATGGGCGGGCTGCGCCCTATAGCTTACTGCTCAGAAGGCTTCCCGCAGGCAAGCCTGCAAAAGCCTTCTGAGCGTAAGCTGCACGTCTTTGCTTATTCCATGTGTCCGTCGCGATGCATGCTGAACTTATCCATCGGATAGTTCTTGATGTTCTCAAGGACCTGACGGCCGTCTGCCTTTGCAAGCAGGCCTTCTCTTGCCTTCTTGATCTCAAGCTCTGTCTTATGACGGGACGGGCCGCCAACACAGCCGCCGGGGCAGACCATGCCTTCGATGAAGTCCTCCGGAAGTCTTCCGGCCTTCAGAAGCGTCAGTGCGGTGCGGCATTCCTGTCCGCCTGCTGCCTTTCTGAGCTTGATATTCGCGGTATCCTCGCCCCGCTCCTTCATAACCTCAACAACAGCTGCTGCTACGCCGCCGCTGGTTGCAAAGCGCTTGCCGTAGATAGAGGACTCCTGATAGTTCTCCTCTACCGGAACAACCTCTATGTCTCTGGAACGAAGCAGTGCACGGATTTCCCCGTAGGTTACCACATAATCTGCGTTATCCGGTACACTCTTGTCCTCTGCCTCGCTCTTCTTGGCAATGCAGGGTCCGACGAAAACAGTGATGCAGCCGGGGTGCTCTGCCTTGAGCATACGGGAGATTGCGCACATCGGAGAAACCGTGCTCGACATGTTGTTCTCGAACTGCTCCGGGAAGTGCTTGCGCATCATGTTGATGAAAGCAGGGCAGCAGGAGGTGGTCATCTTCTTGCCTTCCTTCATCGCCTCGCTCCACTCTGCAGCCTCATACGCCGCAGTCATATCTCCGCCAAGGCCAACCTCGATCATATCGGTAAAGCCGACCTTCTTCAATGCATCGCGGATAGCAGCCATGCTGATATCCTCACCGAACTGTCCCTCGGTTGCCGGAGCGCACATTGCGTATACTTCTTCGCCGTTCTTGATGTGCTCAATGATCTTCGTCAGATAAGTCTTGGATCCGATTGCGCCGAACGGGCAGCTGTGGATGCAGTGGCCGCAGCTGATGCACTTGGACTCATCGATTTCACAGTAGCCATTCTCGTCGAAGGTAATGGCTCCAACCGGGCAGGCCTTCTTGCAGGGACGAACCAGGTGCACGATTGCGCCATAAGGACATGCCTGCGCGCACATACCGCACTCCTTGCACTTGTTGGGATCAATGTGCGTACGGAATTCGCCAATGGAAATTGCGTCAAACTTACAGGAATTCAGACAGGCCTTTCCAAGGCAGAGACGGCAGTTGTCCGTCACTGCATAAGCAGAAAGCGGGCAGTCATCACAGGCAGGCTTGATAACCTGAACCACATTCGTCGTATCCGGATTTCCCATTGTATTCTGTGCACAGGAAAGACGGATTCTCTGTCTCGTAATCTCGCGCTCCTTGTAGATACAGCAGCGATAGGTCGGTCTCGGACCGGGAATCAGCTTATAAACAAGCTCTTCCTTGTGCTCTGCGTCAAGATCGCCCTCCCACGCAAGGCGTGCAACCTCCTCCATGACCTTGTGTTTGTAACTTACTAACCCCTTGTCACTCGTTACCATAATGAAACCCTTTCTTTTTCAATAAATTCAATGAATTGGAATCGCCTTGCAGAAATCAAGGCCCTCCAGTGAATGCGCCGTAATCACAAGCGGTGTTGTCCCCTGAATGCTCCGGATATACCGGATGCAGTTCTTCCGGTTCTCTTCATCCAGACCCGTAAACGGCTCATCCATGATTATAACATCAGAAGGCACAATGCAGGCACGTATTATGCATACTCTGCGCCGCATTCCGCCGGATAATTCGCACACAGGCTTATCCAGCTGATCGGCAGGAAGAAGCTTCTCCAGCTCCTCCCTTGCAATGCGGGGAGACAGCTTTCTGCTGACCATCGCCACATTGTCCACCGCAGAAAACGCCTCGCACAGGCGATCCTCCTGAAAAACAACTCCGGCGTTCACCCTGGAGTACTTATAATCTCCCAGAAGCCGTACTCTTCCCTGATCGGGCTTTTCCAGCCCGAGAAGAATCCGGAGGAAGGTTGTTTTCCCTGCACCGGATTCCCCGGTAATTGCATAAGAAGAATCCGAGGAAATATCAAGGGAGAAATCGTTCAGAACATTCTTCCCGTCATAGCTTTTGAACAGATGCTCTGCTTCAATCGTCATTTCTCCGCCATCCCTCCTTCCCCGGTTATCCTGTTCCCGGCCAGCCGAAGCAATGCCAGAAACGCCTTTTCAAACAGCCAGCTGACCAGAAGAATCACCACAGTCCAGGCAAAAACGCCTGCCGTATCCAGCGTGATCTTATCCATGTAAAGCTGATTGCCGATGCTCAGCTTATACTGCCCGATCAGCTCCGCAGCCACTCCGCTCTTCCAGCTCATCCCGAGCGCAAGCGCAAAGCCGCTCTGCAGGAAGGGATAAACCCCGGGCAGAACAATATATTTCAGTCTCGAGGCGGACGGAATGTGAAAAACCTCCGCCATCTCCAGAAGCTTTTCATCCAGGCTCTGCAGCCCCTGCTGCGTGTTCAGATACAGAATCGGGAAAACAACCAGAAAGCTGATGACAAAGGACAGTGCCCCTGAGCCAAACCAGATCAGTGCAAGAATGATAAAGCTTGCCACCGGCACAGACTTCAGAACCGTCACCAGAGGAGACAGAATCTCCCCGAAAAGCTTCTTCCGGTCCGCCAGATATGCCAGGAGAATTCCTGCTGCCGATCCTGCAAGAAATCCACCGACGATCCGGAGAAACGAAAACGCAAGGCTTTCTCCGAATTCAGCGGTCACAGCCAGCTCTGCCAGTGCCCGCAGTGTCTCTGCAGGTCCCGCCATCAGGATCGGATTGTGAACCAGAAGAGACAACAGCTGCCATGCAGCCAGCCATCCTGCAATAATAAGTAATTTCTTTTTCATATTCATAATTCAATCGGCGATGTAATAAAAGTCATCCGCCGGAAGACTTCCGCCGACAGAGGACGGATCCTCCTGATACAGAACATCCAGATAGCCGGAAAGCGCCTTCTTCATATCTTCGCCCGTGATGCACACAATGTTGCAGTAAGGAAGCGCCTTCTGTGCAATGGGTGCCTTCTCGATGATGCCGTATTCCGCAACCAGTGCAGCCGTTCCCTCCACATTGGTATTGGCCTCATCCGCAGATGCTTCCTGCTCACTGAGGAAAACTGCTGCCGCATCCGGGTGCTCTTCCAGGAAGGCCTTCCGGACGATCGTTGCTCCTGTCAGGAAGCGGGAGCCGTTGTCCGTCACCTTATCCCACTCATCGGTCAGAGAAAAGGCCGTTTTCAGCTGATCATTCTGCGCTTCTGCCGCAGTGACAAAGGGCTGCGGAAGAACAGCGATTCTGTTCGGATCCTCCTTCAGAAGTGCGGCGATCTCACTTGCCTCCGAGTGAAACTCCAGAGTGCAGTCCGTAACGCCGTTTGCTTCCAGAAGATAGTTCATCGCATATTCCGGTGTGGCTCCCTGACCCGTTGTCAGGACCGTCTTGCCGGACAGATCCTTTACGGATGCGATGCTCTCATCGGCAGTGACACAGTAGAGAACGCCGAGTGTATTGATATCCAGAACGGAAACTCCACCCTTTGTCTTGTTGTAGAGGGTAGCCGCAAGGTTTGCGGGAACCAGTGCAATATCAAGATCTCCGGAGGCAATGGAGGCTACGATCTCCGAAGGATCTGAAGCCATCGTAAACTCATATTTTCCCTGCGACCTTTCCTCATCCGAAGCCTTCATCAGATTGACCAGCCCCATTGTGGTCGGTCCCTTGAGGGAGCCTACACGGATGGTGGTTCCATCATAGTCCAGTACGGTATCCGCAGCATCCGCGCTTTCCGTATCCGCTTCTTCCGCAGAGGTTGTCTCTGCGCCTGCCTCCTCTGTCACAGAAGCATCCTCTGCGACCTCAGTCGATGCCTCTTCGGTACTTGCTTCAGAGACCTCTGTCCCCGCATTCTGCGAGGCGGCGCATCCCGCCAGCAGACCGGCAGTCAGGACAGCTGTTATCGCTGTGCTCATTACCCGGTTCTTCATGTTGCATTCTCCTTTCGTTTTCTGCCGCCGCTGTGCCCTCTCTTCCGACCCATTCGGAAGAACATAAGGGCCCGTGCCCGACGGATTAAAACCGTTCTGATTATAGGAAATCCCCCTGCTCTTCCGCAAGGGAAAACAGGGGGATTTTACTTATTTATCTGTAATTTATCCGTCAGGATTCTTCCGACACCTCCTGTGCCAGGTCCGTATCGGTTTTGCAAAGAAGATCATGATCCGTTTCGCTCATTGTATAGAGGGTGTCGGAATGATCCACGCGGATGTAATATGCCTGAAGCATGGAATTCAGCGAGCCGACCTCCACGCTGTGCTCCGCGCCATCGGAGAGCGTGACCGTAATCGTCATGGCGGGTTTGTCCAGACCATACTCGCTCTCGTCCTCTCCCGCAGCAATTTCATTCTGACTGGTCAGATTTGCAAGCGTATCCCGAATCTCATCCGCCGCGGAAGTGTTGACCTCATAGGTCTTTTTCTCCTCATCCTTCTCCTCCATCTCCAGATTGATGTCCTTCACAAACGACCATTTGCCCTCGTGAAAGTCAAGCTCCAGATTTCCTTCCTCTCGTTCGATTTCAAGCTTCACCAGGTCATCCGCGTCAAAGGATAATGCCGTGTATTCTCCGGCTTCCTTTGCCCTTTCCTTCTCCTCCTCGCGGGCCGAAATGCTCTTTGCCGCATAAAAGCCCAGAGCGAAAAGAAGGAAAGCCGCCAGAAGGACCACCAGTTGTATTTTCTGTTTTCTCATATTGCCCCTTCCTTCTGTACACTCAGGCTCTTCTGCGCACAAGCCAGATCACAAAGCCTGTGATCAGAAGTGCCAGCGGAATCAGAACGATGCAGACCAGGTTCAGCACGATTGCTGTCATGGAAGGAACCGTCAGGCTCTCCTGTGAAATGCTCTTTACCGGAACCGAAATGGCTTCTGCTCCGTCCTCGTCCTCCATGCAGGCACGAACCACATTCGAAAAGAGCGTGGAATTGGAGCCGGACACCATCTGGTCTGCCCCGTCCGAGAAGGTCAGAACGGAGCCGAACAGATAGGCCGTCGACTCTTCGGCGCCCTCGGATTCTTCGGCCGCATCGGATTCTTCCTCCTCTTCCATCTCTTCGGATTCCTCCGAAGCTTCCTTCTCCGCATTGACGACAGCCTTCACGCCCAGCGTATACTGCCCGGTGACATCCGTATCCTTTTTCTCAAAGTTTTCTGTCTCCGACGTCACTCCGGAATGAATATACGCGTTGTCCGAGGTGGTCAGAAGCTTCGTAATCTCCGCTCCGGCCTCTTCCTCCGTGAATGCCTGCGAATAGGCCATGAACACATATCCGTTGCCGGACACCACAGAGGACGTCTCGTCGGTACTCGAAACCTCCGGAAGCAGGTACGATTCCAGCCGGTAATAATAACCTGGATTATTTTCCAGAACCACGCCCTTTGAAGCCGAAACTCCGTAATAAGCAAGGACGCGGTCCCAGTTTGCCATATCCTCCGCTTCCTGGAAATTCGTCGTGGCAATCAGTTTCCCTCCGTTTTGCAGATAGTCCAGCACCTTATCCGCATCATCGGCAGAAAGATCCGTTGCAGGACCGTTGATGATAAGAAGCCCGCAGTCCTCCGGAACGGTGTCGTTCTTCAAAAGATCCAGATCCTCGTACTCACAGTTCAGCTTCGTAAGTACGGAGGTAAAATTACTTCCGAGGCTCTCTTCACCGTGCCCGGTCAGCAGATAGACCTTTGGCAGCTTTTCACTGACCACATAGGCAATTGCGGAGTCCACCTGTCCCTCTGCGTCATATCCTGTCACACTCTGCTGATACGTGGAGTAATCGATGGAATATTCATACAGATCCGAATAGTTCAGGGTCTTATGCCGTGATCCGCTCTCCACGATCAGTGAGTTCCAGGTGCAGTCCATGACGTCGTCATATTTCTGCAGGAAAGACGGATTGGCTGCAGGGTCTACATACTGAATCTTCAGGTGCGCCGATTCCTCTGCCATCTGCTGCAGCGTGGAATCCAGAGCGGAATCCTTGTCCGAAGTGCTTGCAAGGACATAGATGGTGACATCCTGATCCAGCTGCTTCAGATACTCCTTCGTGTCATCGGTCAGCGAATAGAGTCCGCTCTCCGTCACATCGTGCACAGTATAGGAGGAAGGGAGCTGGTTCACGGCAAGATTTGCCGCAACTGTCACAGCAAGAACCAGCGCGACCAGTCCCATGGAGTAGGCCCCGAAGCTCAGTGTATTCCTGGAAACCGTATAGCGTCTTTTCTGAAGCACCTGCGTCGTAAGAAACAGGAAAAGAAAGACGACCGAAGCCAGGTAAACGAGCGCCGTCAGATCGATTTTGCCGTTCAGGAAGGAATCAAAGCGCGATGGAATATCCAGGGCTCCCAGAACGGTTGTCAGGAGATTTCCGTCTGCCGAGATCATCTGCTCCAGATTCGGCATGATCATGGAAAGAAACAGGCAGGCAAAAGAGAGCACGGCTGCAATGATCACATTTTCCGTAAGACTCGAGAGAAAAACGCAGACAGCAAGCTCCGCAAGTCCGAACAGCCACATGCCGAAAAGTCCTGTGTAGCTCTGTGCAAACGGAACCGTTCCAAAGAGGGAAAGAAGAAGCGGGTACAGGCAAAGTCCAAGAACCACGATCGAATGAACCGCTGCAAGGGCCAGATATTTTCCCAGCACCACCTGCCCGATCGATACCGGCGCTGTCAGAATCATCTGATCCGTTCTTGTCTTTCTCTCCTCCGCAAAGGAGCGCATACTCAGAATGGGGAGCATAACGATCATGATGACGGAGGACACCGCAAGCACGGCTGTGATATCCGGATCCAGACCGATGAAGCTGCTCATCCCGATGTAAAGCGACAGAATCCCCCACATCACCGCAAGGAAGAGCCATCCGATAAAGCCATGAAAAAGAGACGCGAAATCCTTTTTAAATACTGCTGTCATTGCTCTTCTCCTTTCCCGTAAGGCTCAGGAACACATCCTCCAGCGATTTTTCCTCCCGGTTCATGTCCAGAATGGCGCCTCCCGCATATACGGCAGCACGGGAAACCATCGGCCGGATATCCTCTGCGGCATCTGAGGTGATGGCAAATCGCAGAACGCCCTGCTCCTCTGCAGCCTGAACCTCTGAGACCTCCGGAATCGCACGGATGGCCTTTTCAAGCTCTGCGCGATCTCCCCGAACACGAAGCGTCACCTGCTGCCTGGTTGTCATTTTCGCCTGCAGGTTTTCCGGCGTGTCACTGGCTGCGAGCTTCCCTTCCTTCAGAATCCAGATGACATCGGCTGTCGCGCGGATATCCGACAGGATATGAGAGCTCAGGATAATCGTGTGATCCTTCCGGAGCGCCCACAGAGAATCAAACATTTCCTTTTGCTGCTCCGGATCCAGTCCCGAAGCCGGCTCATCCAGAATCAGAATGTCCGGGTTTCCAAGAAGCGCCTGGGACAATCCCACCCGCTGCCTATAGCCTTTGGAAAGATTCCGGATCAGCCGGTCCGGAACCTCCCAAAGCCCCGCCGCATCCAGTGCGTTCCGAACGGCTTCCTCCCGCTCCTGCCTCCGAATGCGCTTAAGCTCCGCGGCAAAATACAGGTATTCCCGAACAGTCATATCCATGTAAACCGGCGCTGTCTCCGGAAGATATCCGATTTTTTTCTTCGCCTTCTCCGGCTCCTTCTGAATATCCATTCCGTCGTAGAGAATGGTTCCCTCAGAGGGCGCGAGATACCCGGTCATCATATTCATTGTGGTGGATTTCCCTGCTCCGTTCGGGCCGAGAAATCCGTATATTTTCCCTGGCTCAGCTGTAAACGACAAATCATCCACAGCTGTGTGAGAGCCGTATCGTTTGGTCAGATGCTGTACTTCAATCATAATTACCTCTCCAGTCTGCTGTCAGCGTACAGCTTCTTTTTTACCGGAAAACTGTGTTCATTCCGTCATGAAAATGTGAGGAAGTTGTGAACGATCCAAAACGAGCCGCCGAGTCCCGTTCATGGTTCCGTTCACATCAGTTCATAAACATTTCATAGAGTGTCAATGGTTTTTCCTTCCGGAAAAAGCCTATAATAAATAAACGGGAAACGCCGCAGGCACAGGAAGCAGCGTTCCAAACCCACACAGAAAGGAAAACATACGATATGTTTCATCAGACATCAGACCAGAAGGTTGCCCTGTTCCTTGCAGACGGCTGCGAGGAAATTGAGGCCCTTACCGTCTCGGATCTTCTCTTCCGCGCCGGAATTCCCTGCACCACCATTTCTGTAAACGACACAAGAACCGTCACCTCCTCTCACAACATCACAATCACCGCAGACACCACTCTGGCAGAGGCGGATCCTGAAGAGTTCTGCATGCTGGTTCTTCCGGGCGGCATCCCCGGCACGCCGAATCTGGCGGCCTGCCCAAAGCTCATGGACGCCGTCACGTCCTTTGCAGGGCGTGCGGAAGAAGGAAAGGCAGTCGCCGCAATCTGCGCTGCACCTTCTATTCTTGCTGATCTCGGCCTTCTTGCCGGGAAAAAGGCAACCTGCAATCCCTGCGTGGAGTCATTTCTGGTTGAACATGGTGCAAAGCTTACCTACAGCAGAGTGACCGTAGACGACAACCTGATCACCAGTCAGGGAATGGGCACTGCCATTGCCTTCGGCCTTGCCATTGTTGAGTACCTTAAGGACCATGCTGCCGCCAAAGAGCTTGCATCCAAAATTCTCTATCGTCCGTAATCTGCTTTTCATGCTGCTGTCAGCTGTCCGTGCCATGGGGGAGCACCGACAGCGCTAGTCACAGGCAACCGAATGTCAGTTTGCAAGGGGGATTATTCTATATGAACATTCTTTTCTTTTTGAAACCAAAGGCAGAATTGGATCTTGTCTACGAAGATGACACGGTAGAAATGGCAATGGAACGAATTGAAGATCATCAGTTTTCTTCGATTCCCATGATCAATGAGAAGACCGGCAAATACATCGGCACGCTCAGTGAGGGCGACCTTCTCCGCACGCTGCGAAAAGGGGATGTCTCCTCTTCCGGAGTCTTAAACCGCTCGGTGATGACCGTTCACCGCAAGCGTGATTACAAGAGCGTCCGAGCCGATTCCGATATCGAGGAATTGTTTGCCTATGTGACGGAGCAGAACTTTGTCCCTGTCGTGGACGATACCGGTGTTCTCATCGGAATCGTTCTCCGCTCCTCCATTCTGGAATTTGTATTTAAAAATCGATCCGCACAGCCTGCGTTTCGCCCCGGAGCAGTTTCCGGCAGATAGAAACGTGCGCCGAAAGGCGCACCACAAATAAAACGGCAAGCCCTGGGACTATCAAAAGCCCTCCGACTCGCCGTTTTTTCATCTCTTTTTTCCGGTCATGTTTTCTTCCGGTCACGCTTTTCAATTGCTCAGGCTTTCAGGCTTCCGCCCTTGCTTCGGGAGCTTTTCCCGTAGATTCTCTTACAACCAGCTCCGCCTCCATGATACGATCCTGAGGCTTTTTCTTCTTCTCGATCATTCCGAACAGCACACTGATCGCTGCCTGTGAAATCTCGGTAAACGGCTGCTGCATCGTAGTAAGCCTTGGATTGCAGTAATCTCCTGTTTCAATGCCATCAAAGCCGATGACGGACACATCCTCCGGAATTCTTCTTCCCGAATCCAGGATCGCGCGGCAGGCTCCGATTGCAATCACGTCCGAAATGCAGAAAATCGCCGTAAGCTCCGGATCCTTCTCCAGAAGCTCCTTCGCCGCCCGGTAGCCGTTCGGCATGGAATATGGGTCGATCCCCCCCGACACCACCGCAAGGTGATCGGAGTCAAACGGGATCTTATGCTCCTCCAGAGCCTTCCGGTATCCCCGAAGCCGAAGCTGTCCGACCGAAGGAATGCCAAGTCCCTCCGCAATGATACCGATTCTGCGATGTCCCTGCTCAATCAGATAGGTCACTGCATCTGCGCTGGCCTTGACGTCATCCACAGCAATGTTGGCATACCCGACCTTCCCATTGATAAGCTGAGCACGTGAGCTCTCCTCTTCCAGATCCTCGCCGATGGTCGCAAAAACGAACGGAACCCCGAGCTGCTGCAGCAGCTGACTGTCATGCGTGAAATTACCGCCAAGGAAAACAATTCCTTTGAGCTTCCTTTCCTTCACCAGGCTCAGTGCAATCAGCACCTCATCCTCCATAGGACCCACGTGACGGAGAATGGTTGTGTACTTCCTCTCCTCCACGCCTTCCTCTATGACCTGAATCATCCGTGTGAAGAACGGGTTCGTAATTCCTTTGACAAGAAGCGCAATGCTGTTGGTCTCACTGCGCTTTAAATATCTTGCTGAATTGTTCGGCACAAACCCGGTGGCTTTGATGACCTCCAGGATTTTCTCTTTGGTTTCCGGATTGATGTCTGGGTGATTGTTCAATGCACGCGAAACCGTGCTCACGCCTACGCCGCACTCGCGCGCAATATCCTTGATGGTAATGTCTGCCATGATCTTCCTGTATCACCTTTTCTATAGCATTTACTTAAATAAATCAATTCGATACAGAGTATATCGCATACGCAAAATAACTGTAAAGCCTTGGTGCTTCTGCCACCTGTGACGTAAAGACTTATTTTCTTCCGAACGTCACTGCAAGCTTTTTCATCCGCTCTGCAAGCTCCTCGGTGCAGGCATCCGGCAGCATTCTCCACTCCCAGTTCCCGCCAAGGGTAGAGGGCTGATTGATTCTCGCCTCATTTCCCAGATTCAGATAGTCCTGCATCGGGATGATGCAGGTATCCGCAACCGACAGAAAGGCTGCACGGATAAAGGACCAGGCTGCGGTCTCCTCAGATGTAACGCCAATGTAATCATCTGCGTACAGGCGGTCACACTCCGCAACATCCCCATACCAGCCGCGCATGGTTTCATTGTCATGGGTTCCCGTGTACACCACACAGTTTCTTCCGTAATTATGCGGGAGATAATCGTTCGTTCCGGGCTCTCTTGCATCAAAAGCAAACTGGAGAACCTTCATGTTCGGATATCCGCTGTCCTGAACCAGCTTTCGGACCGTCGGTGTAATAAAGCCAAGATCCTCTGCAATGATCTGTTTCTCACCGAGTGCGTCCTTAATGGCTTCGAACAGGCCAATGCCGGGCCCCGGCTGCCACTTGCCAAACTCTGCTGTGAGATCCCCGTAGGGAATCGCGTAGTACTCATCAAAACCGCGGAAATGGTCGATCCGGACAATGTCATACATCCGGAAGCAGTTCGCTATTCTGGAAATCCACCATGCATAGCCGGTCTCCTTATGATAGGACCAGCGGTAAATGGGATTTCCCCAAAGCTGTCCGGTTGCGGAGAAGCCATCCGGAGGACAGCCTGCGACAACCGTCGGATAGCCCTTTTCATCCAGCTCAAACAGCTCCGGATGGCTCCAGGTGTCCGCAGAATCAAAGGCAACATAAATCGGAATGTCTCCGATGATCTGAATGCCATGCTCATTCGCATAAGTCTTGAGCTTCTTCCACTGTCCGGCAAACAGATACTGCTGGAATTCATAGAACCGGATCTCATCGGCAAGCTCTTCTCTTGCCTTCTGCATGGCTTCCTCTCTGCGAAGACGAATTTCATCCGGCCACTCAATATAACTTTTTCCGTCGTTTTCGTTTTTCACTGCGGAATAAAGTGCATAATCCGGAAGCCATTCCGCATTGTCACGGATGAAGTCTTCCAATGCCTTGCGTGCCTCGTCGTATTCGGTTCCCTGCCATTTTCCCTCCGGCACAAGCGCAAACGGACTGTTCTCATAAGCCTTCTTCAGCAGAGGAAAACGCTCCAGATAAATTCTTTCATAATTTACCTTCTCCGGATTATCTCCAAAGGAAACAGCATCCGCCTCTTCTCTGGTAAGATATCCAGCCTCAAAGAGCTCCTCCAGATCGATAAAATACGGATTTCCCGCAAACGTAGAAAAGGACTGGTACGGAGAATCTCCGTATCCCGTCTGTCCAAGCGGCAGAATCTGCCAGTAGGACTGCCCTGCTGCCGCAAGGAAATCAATAAACTCATATGCCTCTCTGGAAAAACAACCGATTCCGTATTTCGACGGAAGCGATGCAACCGGAAGCAATACTCCGCATTTTCTTTCCATTTTACCATTCCCCTTCTCTTTTTCTTCCTGTACAAATCTGCTGTGCCGTCTGTATCCAAAAGCCAGACGGCACAGCAGCTATGTATATAACTTTATCCTACATGATTCAGCCTTTTACTGCACCTGCCATAACACCTTCGATGATGTATTTCTGGGCTGCAATGTAGAAAATCACAATCGGCACAATGGCAAGAACCAGAACCGCCATCATCGCGCCCCAGTCGATCTGACCGTGGGACTGCTTCAGGTACTGTACCGCAATCGGAATGGTCTTGTATTTGTTGACATTCAGTACCAGACTCGGCAGAAGGTAATCGTTCCAGATCCACATTGCATCCAGAATCGCAATGGTAATCAGCGTCGGCTTCATGATCGGAATGATGACCCGGAAGAAGGTCTGCGGCGGTGTGCAGCCGTCAATCATTGCCGCTTCCTCGATTTCCAGAGGAATACTCTTCACAAAGCCGGTAAACATAAAGACTGCAAGTCCCGCGCCAAAGCCCAGGTAAACAATGCAGATTCCCATCGGCGTTGCCAGATGCAGAATATTCGCAAGCTTGGAAAGTGTGAACATCACCATCTGGAACGGCACGATCATGGAGAACATGCACAGAAGATAAATCAGCTTCGTTCCTGCTGTTTGAACACGGGTGATATACCAGGCACACATGGAGCAGCAGACAACAATCAATACTACGGATATAAGTGTAATGAAAAAGGAATAGCCGAAGCAACTGACGAAATTTGTTTTCTTCAATGCGTTCGCGTAGTTCAACCCGCCGACAAAGGTCTTGGAAAGTCCGTGAGCCCACTTTTCAAAGCCGGATGACAGCGGCACATTGCTCAGTCCGAACGGATTTTTGAAAATATACGCCTTTCTCTTGAAGGAGTTCAGAAGAACCACCAGGATCGGGCTGACCCAGAAAAAAGACAGTATGGCAAAGAGGATGGTAAGAATCCCGCCGTGTTTGGCCTGACGCACCACGGAAACAGAGTTTCCGGCATTATTTTTCTTTTTTCCTGCGGACATTTTCTGTTTGCTCATCACTGTTCTACCTCCTTGCTGCGGCTCAATTTATTCTGAATCAGCGAAATGATAGCAACCAGAATAAAGAAGATGACGGCCTTTGCCTGGCCAACGCCCTGCCAGCCCTGGGTGGAATACATGGTGTTGAAAATATTAAGTGCAAGCAGCTCAGACAGTTTGCCCGGATTGCCGCCCGTCAGCGCAAGGTTCTGATCGAAAAGCTTGAAGCCGTTCGTCAGTGTCAGGAAGGTGCAGACGGTAATGGTAGATCTCAGCATCGGAATCGTCACATAGCGGAGAAGCTGCCAGCTGTTGGCTCCATCAATCTTGGCTGCCTCCAGAAGATCTCCCGGAATGTTCTGAATTCCTGCGACATAGATGATCATCATATAACCGATCTGCTGCCAGCAGACCACGGCAACCAGTCCCCAGAATGCTGTCCACTGCGTGGAAACAATCGTCATCGAATGCTTCGCAAGAATGGAGTTGAAAATCATGAGCCAGATGTAGGAAAGGACAATGCCGCCAATCAGGTTGGGAAGGAAAAAGGCGGTTCGGAACACATTGGTTCCCCGAATTCCCTTCGTCAAAGCCATGGCAATTGCAAATGCAACAACGTTGATGATCAGCATGGTCACCACGGTAAACAGGGTGGTGTACCAAAGTGAATGGAGGAAGGTGGTGTCCACCTTGCCGTTCACAACAAAGATCCTTGTATAATTCCGAATGCCAACCCATTTCCAGTCTGTTACGGTAGTGAATTTACAGAAGGAAAGAAAGACGCCGTATGCAAAGGGGATGATAAATCCGATTGCAAAGGCCACCATGGTCGGCAGAACGAACAGCCACCAGTATTTTCTGATTGATTTCTGCATAGCCAAAGCCCTCTTGGAAAATTCTCTGAAAACAATTCTCTTAGAAACAGAGGGTGAGTGATGTGATCACTCACCCTCCAGTCGCGCTCAGTAATTCAGTTTTTCTTCCGGATTACCCTTCACGATGATCCATTTCTGTATTTGGATTACTCTTCGTGAGCGAGCTTCCACTGATCAGCCCAGCCATCTACGAAGGAAGTAACAACGCCGTCCCACTGGCCGGAGCCATCGGTATAAGCAGTCAGAGCAGATACAACGCCCTTTCTCCAGTCATCTACGTTCGGAGTTGCGTTGAAGGACCATGCTACAGAAGTCTTTCCTTCGGTTGCAAGCTTATTTGCCTTTGCGCCGAAAGGATTCTTGGGCTCGTAGTCACCGGTAAAGGTGTCAAACGGGCAGGACAGACCCATGGCATTGACAAGAGAATCGCGGCCTTCGTCCGAAGTGATCACCCAGTTCAGGAATGCAAGTGTTGCATCGATCTCCTCCTGGCTGCACTTTGCGTTTACGGTCCAGTGGTTCTCAGTACCGACGCAGAGGCCTTCGGTTGCATCGTCTACGCCGAAGTAGATCGGCATCATGTCAAGATCATCTTCTGTAACAAGATAGCCATTGTCCGGATTGGTAAGAGCGGAGAACTCCCAGTCACCATTCTGATAGAAGACTGCCTCGCCCATTCCAAGCTCAGCCTCTGCATTCAGCGCGCCGCTGTTCAGAGTCTTCGGATCTGCTGCAGAATCACGAACATACATATCCCAGACTCTCTTGAAGTTGTCCAGGTAGGTTCCCTTGATCTCAGCTTCGCCTGCCGTCAGATCTTCCAGACCGTCATCCTTGAACTCATAGTACAGAGGAAGGTTTGCAAGGTGTCCGGAGAATCTCCAGGAAGATCCGTCATCCAGTCCTGCAGAAGCGAAGGCCTCTGTCAGATCGGTTCCGAACTGCTCGTTGATCTCATCGATTCTTGCGTTGATGTCGTCTGCGACCTTCTCAAGAGTGTCCAGATCCTGAATGTCATCCACAGAAGAAATGACTGCGTTGTCCATCGTGCAGTAGTCCTCAAGGATGGTCTTGTTGTAGATAAGGCCGTAAGCTTCATAGCAGTTTGCAACGCCTGCGATCTTGCCGTCGTATTCTACTGCAAGGCTCTTATCGGTCATGTGATTGTAAATCTCGGAATCCTTCAGATCATAGATATAATCTGCATAGGTCTGTGCATCTGCAGCGCTTCCGATATTGAAAACAGTCGGTGCCTCGCTCTTTGCCAGCTCAGACTGAAGTGTTGTCTTGTACTGTCCGTCTGCAGCAGTCAGGACCGTAACATTTCCGCCAAGATCGTTGTAAACGCCTGCAAGCTCCTGCCATGCATCGTTTGTCTCCGGCTTGAAGTTCAGAAGATATACTCTTCCGGAAGGAATCTCCGCATCCTCTGCAGCTTCTGTCTCTTCAGCTGCTTCCTCGGTATCTGCAGCTTCTGTCTCTGCAGCCGCTTCTGTAGATGCGGCAGGCTCGCTGCTCTCTCCTGTGCTGCTGCCGCAGCCAGCAAGAATTCCGCTGACCATGGCTGTACTAAGAACCAGTGCCAATACTCTCTTTTTCATTCTGTCCTCTCCTTTTTGGGTGTTGAAATGACCACAATGGTCTTCCTTTGTTCCCTGAGACTGTTTCCGGCAACGGTTTCGGTATCGTTTCCGGAACTGTTTCCAATATATCGCTTTCTGACAGAATTGCAAGAGGCTTCTTCTATTTTCTCGTTAAAATCAGCACTTTTTACAATTATTCCCCCGCAGTTTTTGTGCAGGTTTTACTTGTTCATTAAGATCTGACTCTTCTGTCTTATCGTGAAAAGCTCACTTGTCTCTTTTCAGCTTGAAAAAACAGACTTCTTCCTACATGATAGAAAGAAATCAGGAAAGGATTGTGATTCTTATGCACACCAAACACCCTTATCAGACCAATGACAGTCACCTTTTCGATGTGGAAAAGATCCATTCCCATATCATCCGGATCCGGATGCCCGGCAACGTCTTTACCTATTACATCAAGGGTGACAACAGCGGTATTCTGATTGATACCGGACTTGGCTACGGAAGTCTTCGTTCTTTTCTGGAGGATCCCGCAAGTGACCTTGCCTTCGGACAGACGTACTCGATTCTTCTGACGCACGGCCATCTGGACCATGCGGGCGGGATCGGTGAATTCGAAGAGGTTTATCTTCATCCGGCAGACTATGATCTGGCCCTTCGTCATCAGGACAAAGACATGCGTATCAGCTACCTCCGGGAAAACGGCGTCACACAATCTGCAGAACATATCGGGCAGCGCCTGATTTCTGCAGATGCATCCACGACTCTGCGCTCCTGCGAAGACCTGAAGACGCTGGACCTTGGCGGAATCTGCCTGACGCTCATTCCACTTCCCGGTCATACATGCGGAAGTCTGTGCATTCTCATAAAGGAACCGTCCGTTCCCGACGGAATTCTTCTGACAGGAGATGCTCTGAATTCCTGGACGCTTCTCTTTTCCGCCCCGGACTCACCGCCCATGCAAGTGTATCATGATGCACTCGTTCATCTGAAGGAACGTTATGGCGGGCAATTCCGGCAGGTACTCTATTCCCACCCGCACAATATCGGCGGTCCTGAGATTCTGGATCAGATGATCGAGCTGACCGATGAAATTCTAAGCGGACGAAATTCCGACGCTTCTGCCATTTTATTTATGGGTAAGCCGGCGCTCGTTGCCAAGCCGGTCGATACGGAAACGCTTCTTCGCCGGGACGGAAAGCTTGCCAATGTCACCTATGATCCCGAGAATCTGACTGAAGAAAACGATTTGAAACGGGAGCAGAAATGAACTTCTCAGAATTTATCTTTATTCTTGAAATGATTGGTACCGCCGCCTTTGCCGTATCCGGCGTGGTCGTTGCACGAGACCGGAAGATGGATATCTTTGGCGCAGTGGTTCTTGGCTGTGCCACTGCAGTCGGAGGGGGAATGGTCCGTGACCTGATTCTCGGGATAACGCCGCCTGTGATGTTCCGAGCACCCATCTATGTTGCCGTGGCTGCACTGACCTCTCTGATGACCTTTGTCTGCCTTGTCCGCGACAGCTCCATCCACAGACTTCTGTCCGGAAAGCCGGAGCTCAGCGATGCCATTCTGAACACGGCAGACAGTGCAGGGCTTGCAGCCTTTGTCGTGGTCGGCTGCCGGACTGCCTTTGACTACGGTCACTCCGACAATCTGTTTCTCTGTGCCTTCGTCGGAGTTCTCACCGGAATCGGCGGCGGAGTGCTGCGCGACATCTTCGCCGGGCAGATGCCTCTCATCATGCGAAAGCGTGTATATGGCCTTGCTGCCATCATCGGAGCTGTCGTTTACTGCCTCTTCCTGCGAATTGGCATGAATGTCCTGCTCTCGACAATCCTCAGCCTCGCAGCCACCTGCCTGATCCGTTTTCTTGCCATCCACTATCGCTGGAACCTTCCGTCCTTCCGGTAGAAATATGGATAAAAAAAGAAGCTGTCGGTAATCATACCGCAGCTTCTTTCCTTTTCTCGTGGACCCTCAGGGACTCGAACCCAAGACAGACCGGTTATGAGCCGGTTGCTCTAACCAACTGAGCTAAGGGTCCTCAACTTTATATAGTCTACCTCATCTTCTCTTTTTCGTAAAGAAGAACATTGATCACAGATATAAAAATACCTCATCTTCATAAAGAAGATGAGGCAAATCTTCAGAGCGCCCCAAACAGGGCTCGAACCTGTAACACCACGGTTAACAGCCGTGTGCTCTACCATTGAGCTATTAGGGCATTTGATAAGTAAAAGCACGGCGCTTCTTTCAAGCTCCGCGCTCACACCTTCCGGTGCCTTCAAAACCGAACACAGCAGGCCGACTTGCGGCCCTGCTCCGAGCTTCACTTCGTTCAGCTCCGCTGAACTCCCACCCGGATTACAAGCAACACAATGACTTTAAGGATAAGCTTCCGACCGATTAGTACCTGTCAGCTGAGTGGATTACTCCACTTACACCTCAGGCCTATCTACCTCATACTCTCTAAGGGGT
>JABLTN010087437.1_pt1 | contig 59097 bp, 49 predicted proteins | sample 7160141 | NCBI WGS metagenome assembly JABLTN01 (sample SAMN14651226, study PRJNA627086) | human gut metagenome | isolation source: feces | host: Homo sapiens | reverse complement strand
TTGTAGTCATTGGCTTCGTTGTCAACTTCGTCGTTGCAGTTGTCTGTTCGGTTGCAGATGTTGTCGTCATTGGCTTCGTTGTCAACTTCGTCGTTGCAGTTGTCTGTTTGGTTGCAAATGTTGTAGTCATTGGCTTTGTTGTCAACTTCGTCGTTGTAGTTGTCTGTTTGATTGTAGATGTTGTAGTCATCGGCTTTGTTGTCAACTTCGTCGTTGTGATTGTCTGTTTGGTTGCAAATGTTGTAGTCATTGGCTTCGTTGTCAACTTCGTCGTTGCAGTTGTCTGTTTGGTTGCAGATGTTGTTGTCATCGGCTTCGTTGTCAACTTGGTCGTTGTGGTGGTTTGTTTAGTTGCAGATGTTGTTGTTACTGGCTTCGTTGTCAACTTGGTCGTTGTGGTGGTCTGTTTGGTTGCAGACGTTGTTGTTACTGGCTTCGTTGTCAACTTGGTCGTTGTTACAGTTGTAGTAGTGGTTGTAATCGTCGTAGTGGTAGTCGTTGTTACCTGTTCATTAAAATACTTATTTCCAGAATGATAAACTTTCTTCCCATGAATCTTTGGATACTGATCCACACCGATTTCCTGTCCCCAAACTTCCGCTTCCTGTCCATCCTGAAGCAAATATGCAACAGAACCAGACTGGAATTGTTTGGTTGTCTTTGCTGTAACACCAAATAGGAGTTCTGTTTGTCCTGGGAATTGATTCTTGTCATAATAGCAGTTAGAAATCGTTTCACAAGCTGCAATTGGAATCGCTCTTCCCTGCAACGAAGTTGTTACTGCTCCGGCATAGAAACAATTCTTGATCGTACTTTCCATTGCAATTGCAGCAATGCCGCCTGCTCTCGTAAACGAATCAATCGTTCCAACACTCGAACAGTTGACAATTTCTGAACTGTGCGCTTCTGCGGTAATACCACCAGATACCATTGCATAGACATTGACTCTGGTTTCACAACAAGAAATCGTACTATTCCCTGCTTGTGCAGCAATTCCGCCAGCATAGGAATAATCAGCACCGGCATTGAAATAAGAATCTGCTACCGTTACATTCTCAACCGTTGCATTTTCCAACAGTCCAAACAGTCCAATATACAACTTTCCTTGTAATGGTTGTGTTCGGTCTTGACAGGAATAAAGCCCGTTGATCGAATGTCCTCTGCCGTCGAATGTTCCAGAATATGGCGTTGTATGGGAAGATCCAATCGGTGTCCATGTGATAAATGCACCATCTGAAAGGTCGCCGCTTGCATCCAATACACCCTGATTGACTGTAATATCACAGCCAAGCACTGCATTTGCATCGGTCTGTTCCTCGTTGACCAGCTTTGCAAATCCATACAATTCCGCAGTGTTGGTAATTACATAGTTGCCGTCTTCATCGGTTTGCGGTGTGACACATCCATATCCGCAGACGCTGCAAACCTGATTTTCATCCCAAGTGTGTGCTGTCTTTTCAGCATCAATTCCTGTACAGCCTTCATTCAGACAAACCAACCAATGGGAATCCTCATCAAAACCATAACGATAATGATGCTTCTGCTCGGTCGTTTGCCAGATTGCATATACACTGCAACAAGAATTGTCTACCGTGTAAGTGTCTCCAGCCTTGCAAATCGTTTCCTGATAATCGTCATTCGTTACAACTTTCCATCCGGCAAAGTCATAGGTTTCATAAGCGGTGTTTTCTCGCTCCGGAATCGCCCAATCATCAACTTGATTTTCTCCGACAGGAAGTTTTTTCGTGTAACGTGTTCCGCCATCACTGAATGTTCCGCCGTTTGCATCAAAGTCAAAGGTACACTCTGAAATCTCTGTAACAGCCGTCAATTCTAAATAACCAGTATCTTCTGTCAGGGTAATCGCTGCATTCGGGTCATCCAATCGGTATACCGTTCCATTCGAGTCTTTCCACCCGACTGTCTGATAGGTAAAGATTCCGTCTAAATCATAGGGAACTGGGAAACCGCTAATCGGATACGTTCCGAAGGCCAAAAGAACCTGATTGTTTTCATTAAAGTCATGTTCCGGTGCAACTGCATTTCCTGTTGCGTTTTGGAAATTTTTATCTGCATGAAGAATCACAGCAACGCCCTTTTGTTTCCAAACAGCAGTAAAGACGGTATCCTGTTCTTCATCCGAAAGTGTAAATTCTTCCTCTAAGCCATGAATGATGTCCGTTTTATCCCGACTATCCTTCCAGCCCACGACTTCAAATAAATACTTCTCTGGAAAATACGTTTGAACGGGTTGATTCAATTCGGAGAATTTGTGTGTTCCCTCTGCAAGCAGCATATTGGAAGTGTTCATACCGCTATAGGTATAACTGCCGATCTGCCCGATTGGTTCTAATTGTTCACTATCCAGCCGAATTTGCATATTGCATATCCAGTGTGCTGTCAAGGTCTTGTTTTGTTTGTCAACCGTAAATTGGTCGTTCTCCAATCGGTTTCCGTCTTCATCTGTCCAATAATCTATTGTATAGTCGGAAGACAAGTCCGAACTGTCACGATTCGGGCGGGTATTTGCCCAGCAGGTATAATCTGCAATGTTATACGTGCCATTGTCCAATTTCTTTGTGAACGTCTGATGCTTCTTGACGTCTGCACTTCCATAACTCATAAAGTAACCATCTTCGCCCGCATCAAATGTAATCGTATGTCCGGTGTGTCCTTCCCGAATTTCCACCTTTTTGAATACATTGACTGCAGTTGATTTTCCATTCGGATAATAGAAATGCGTCTGCAAGGAGGTCATTGAAGCATAATCATACACTTCATATCCCGTTTCACTGTCGATGTGCTTCGTCGTTTCATACAAGTTTTTGATGTAGGTTTCCAGCGGTAAATATGGGGTATATGGTCCTTCATATACATAAGTCTGAACAGAATCGCCTTCTTTGGTTTCATTGGTCAAATAAGGCTTTGCGGAAGCTGGAAATTCCGGTTCAAACTGCAATGGCAGTTCGATTTCTGTCTGGAAGGTAAGCGGTTCTTTTTTGTAAATTGCGGTCAGCGTCAGGCTCTTTTCTGCGGTGAATAAACTCCTCTGCCGATAGTCAATTTCACCATCGCCATCTGCATCCCAGCCCTCCAGCAACCGCAATGTTTCACCATCTTCTGTTGGATAAGCAAGATCAATCATCAGTTCATGTGGTGTAACGAGGTTTCCAGCAAGTACACGATGTGTGAGTTGTGTCTGCTCCGTCATCGTTCCATCGTCATTCTTAACACGGAACTGTCCCACTTCTCCCGGCAGAAATTCAATCTTGTAATAAACCTCAAAAGCAGGACGGAAGAAAATATCACTGGTGTAATAAGTTGTCTTGTATGCTTCATCTGCCTTTTTCCATTCGTCTATTGAAACAGGACGATATTCCCAATAACGGAACTTACTGAAATTGGAAGAAGCTGCAATGGTCTGCGTGAAGACATCTTCTGTTGCTCCACTTGCATAGACTTTTTCTCCACCAAATGTCACTTCTTTTCCGTCAAAATTGATTTCCAACCCATTTTTCAATGTGACTTCGGTAAAGTCCTCATATTGCTGTTTGTCGCCATTATAGGTTTGAAAATGCAGCGTGATTTCTGGAATTTCATAAACTCCTCTTAAAATCATGCCATCCTCCGTGGCTACCGGTAAAATGGCTTTTCCTTCGTCATCCAATTCATAATCGTTGACGCCATCGCCATCTTTATCCCATCCCTGTACCAAACCATAGCCTTCCATATAGGTGGAATCATACGGGGCTTTTATGGTGTCGCCGATTTTGAACGCACGCGTTTGGCTCTTTACATCTTCTGCTTCGTTGCCTGTTTTGTCATAGGCATCTTCGTTGCCGTACAAGAATGTAATGTTGCAATCTCGATAGTTGGCACGGTATACTTGTGCAAATCCGTTTTCTGGTGCATGATATGCAAATGTGTGATCTAAAAATCCAACCGCATTCCATTCATAACGCCATTCATTTTTATATGTACTTGCATCATAGGTTGCTAGCACTTCATCAGCACTTTTTCCGGATGTTACTAAGCCTCTGTTTGTTAAACTATAGTAGCGAGAATCACTCGCATACCTTGATGGATTCCAATTTGTTCCATAATCCAAACTGGTAATTTCATCAAGATTGTTTCCATTCGTATAATCATGACCTTCCCATCCAGTAAACATTGCATTTTCTGCTTCCTTTGGCGGAACAGGTGTTTCCCCAACAGTACAAGCCCGAACTTCTGCTTTCCACTGTTTCGCATCTATATCATAATAGGAAAACGTCACATAATACTGTTTTGGGGTCACATCCACATAAAAAGAAGTATCTTTTGCAATGTAAACACTGCTCATACTATATTCACTGTTTGGATGATGATTAAAAGGTTCGTCATTGCTCCAGCTGTATCCATCCACCCGAAATACAACTTGATCCAAATCCTCGTGTACTTTAAAATACCCAACTGGTTCTATTGCAAGCACTTCTTTTGTTTCAATTATCTTAGTCGAACCATCTGGGAACTTATATCCAAAGCTTGCCGTATAGGTCTTACTAAAATCATCAATCGATGTAATATCGGTAGATGGGTCTGACCAATATAGTTTCGTGGAAACAAAGGATTCTCCATCTGCGGTCTGTGTCGAAGAGAGCGAGAACATCGGAATATCAAAATAAATATCCACATTTGCGATGAACGCCTTTGCATTCGTCTTGTTCGTATCAACAGAAACCATTCGATTGGAATCATTGTAACGCAAAGCCTTGTTGGAAAATTGCGGATAGAAATTGCCGTTTAATTCTTGGTCAACCGCTGTTGTAAGTTTTCCTGTCGTCAAGTCCACATATTCTGGTTTCAGTCCACAGATTTCAATCATATTTGCCTGATTCTGGTGCATGAAATAGCGGTTGTTTCCGTCTTCATCCTGACTGAATCCAACGCCATTCCCCGTAGACTTTTTGCTGTCCAATCCATATACAACATACCGGCTGCCCCAGCTGAACAGCTTCCACTTATCTTTGAACAATCTTGCATCTTTTTCCACATCGAATGCCTCTGCTCTCGCAAACGCCTTGATTTCCAGATAGATGCCCACTTCCAAGTAGTAAGCACCGTTGAATTTCTTCTCTACTAAGGAGGAATGCTGCCGTTCTTTTTTCAGGCTGAAATTGACATATCCATACAAATCCGTATAAACGCCCACTTCAATCGAAATTCCGATTTCTCCATATTTTTCAAGTCCTGTAAAGGAAAGGGTCAGCTCGCCTTTCAAACCTGTTTCCACACCAATTCGTCCGCAGGCATTGAAATTGTAGGCGTAACGGTTTGCACCACTCAATTCATTTTTATATCCCTCTACTTTTCCGCTGGAAATGCCTCTCATACCAACCTGTGTGGCATCCAGCTGGGTAAAGTTACTGGAAATGCCAGCTGCCAAATCCAGCCGCAAGGTATAATTCAAATTCAGACTAACTGTGAAAATTGGAATAAACGGAATGACACGGAATTTTCCGCTGACAATCGTTTCATCGCAGATGTCAATAAATCCAGTGTCCGCATTAATAATATCGCTGTATCGCTGGAGCATTTCTTCTGAAGTCATCTTACTGGTGACACTTTCGGAAACGTCCAGCCATTCGCCGCCCTCTTCCCGAATGGCAACATTGAAATCAAATGTCACCTGCGAATAGATATTTGCAGCATAGTCAAATTTTAAATTGATACCCTGCCATTCTTTGCAGCCCTGCATGTTAATTTTCAGGTATTCGGTAATATCGGTTGCGGCTTTGATTTCCACGCCGTTGACCACCTTGTCAAATTCTACCATAACCTGCATCGCCGACCACTCTTTATTTTCTGGGTCGTTATAATCAACACCGGGGAAATTCGGGTTTCTTGCACTATCTCTGCTCCACGAAACACTGACAGTAATATCACCCTTTTTTGCAACGGGAATCGTTACGGTTTCTCCCATGCTCAGACCATCCCGGAACGGAATGTTATCCATCTCCGCTGCGGAAGCGACAATGTTGTTGAACAGAAACACATTGTCGTTGGATTTCTCATCGGAAAGATTCTGGAATGTTTCATCATCCAAAATGGCACACGTCAGCAAATCTTCCAGCTGATTGATGCCGTCACCCGCTAAAATATTCTGTTCGATCTGTTCGGTGTCAATCAAATCTTCTGCTTCCACGTTCTCTTCCATGTAGACATCCACATCGTCAATGATGTCTGCAAGGTCGGCATTTTCTACGGTGACAAAATACCAGTCTTTTCCGCTCAAAGTGCCTTTATCGCTCTCTTTTACAAGGAACTGGTCATTCACCAAGTTGACGGAAACAAACAATGTATCATCATCGTACAAATCGCCGAAGGTATTCGGATTCTTTCCGGCTGCAACCCATTCATTATAGCCATTCAAGAAACAAATCGGTGTCTTTTCCGTGATGACAAATTCTGCACGCTTCGGAATATAAAACTGGTAAGTTTCCCCTTCTCGTACCACATCATCCCAGTCCAGATAGACAATTTCTTTCTTGAGGACAACTTCTTCCACATTGTCCTTGTGAATCCGCTGGGTAACCGTGTTCAAGTCTTCACTTTCTCCGGAAATCAGAGTTGCTCCGTTTTTGCATGAAAATCATATGTAAATCCTGCCTGATAATCCTGCTCCGGCGTTACTTCGTATTGATTGTCTTCCAGTGCGGTTACATGAAAGGCCGTTGGCAAATCGCCCAATGCGGAATCAATTTCCAAGTAATCCATCCAGTTTTCATCTGTAATTTCCTCCTCGGAACGAATCACAATGGGTTCTTTTGCATCGAGTCCGCCACATATGCCGTATCCTGTTTGGTAACACCCTGTTCCGGCTCTTCATAAGCTGCATATAGAACCGTGTTTTCCTCGAACGGGTCTTCTGAATGAAACGGTTCGGTACAATCCCCATCATAAAACCAGCCCGTAAAATTTTGGTCTTGCTTACTGGCACAGGGAACAGCCGTCAACACCGAACCCTTTTTCAATGTCACTGCTTCGACGGTTTCACCGCCGTTCGTGTTGAACGATACGGTGATTCGATTTTGTACGTCCCGATACCACTTCACGCCAATGCCTGCTGCAATTGCAAGAATGAGCATTGCTGCTGTGATGAAAATAACGGTTTTCTTCTTGTTCTGCCGGACTTTTACCGGTGTTGGATCTGCTGCCATAAGATACCCTCCTTCATATGTTGTCAGATCGTTGGCGGATGACGGATGAAATATGTTTCATTCCCGTTTTCCCTTAATATTCAATCGCAGGGTCAACGGTAAAATGAGATCTTAATTTTGTGGTGAGCGACTGAATCGCCCCTTCTGCGGTGGTTTTCAAGTCCATTTGCAGGACAACGCCAATGGCTTTCTTTTGTTCTTCCAGCGGTACACGATAAGACGTGAGCGACATCTCTAAGAATCGCTGAATTTTCTTTTCCAATGTAAAATACAGATCGCAGGGAACCACCATATAGCCCCGCATCATACCGCTGCTGCCAATCACTCGTTCGTAAAAATCCGATTCAGAATTCGCTTCCGGAAAATACTGTCCAAATAATTTCTGAACTTCCATTGCTGTATGATGAATGATATAATTTAACGATCCCTCTGCACTGTATGCCTCTACATAAATACTGCGGAGTGTTTCTTTCATTTCTGTCACTGCCAGCTGAATGGAGGTTTCCACTGCATAAATCAATGCTGGAAACGCCTTATCCCCTAAAAATTGATTTGCCATATCGAACTGATTTTGAAACATATATTTGACGTATTCCAACAACAAGGCATCTTTGGTCGGAAAAATATTAAAAAAAGAACTATGAGCAACATTTGCTGCTGTCAAAATATCTTTGATGGTCGTGTCATAATATCCCTTCTCCAGAAACAAGGGCACGCACGCTTCCATGATTTTCATCTTTGCTGCCCGGCTATCATATCGCTTTGCCAAAAAGCATCCTTCTTTCTTAGATTAAAATTTAAACTGCAAATTGTACCTTGGTACAATCTTATCATATTTTCAAATGATTGTCAATCATTTCTCACAGTTTCATCATTTTAAACAGAACAATCGTCAGCAATCTGGTCATTATCACAATTTTTATCATAAAAAAACAATTCAACTGCCACGAAAGCATCATTTATCCTTTTCATCTCGACAGAGATTCTGATGATGTTGACAATGGCATCCATTCTTGCAGTCGGTTTCTCTTTTTTGAAATTATGTATACTGTTTCTCAACTATTTTTATTTCCAATTCTAAAAAACAGAAAAATAGAAGAAATCATACAAATTTTTTCGGCTTTTTCCAGTTAATTTCTCGTCTGAATTCAATTTTTCATCATGTTTTTACCAAAGCATCCCTGTTTTTACATATTAAATTGCTTATTTTTACTTAGCAATTCTTAGTTTATTCATAAAAATCAAAATCGTGAGAAAATTATATTCCTTTTCGTTTCTGTTTTGCCTAAAAAACCGTCCTATTCCACTTTTGAATTTTGTACCATATTTACGAAAAATAGATTGACGGACTGGATATTGTTGACATCTTTTTCCCAACATGATATAATAAAGATAATCAAAAGCGGTATGAGAGTTGAGATATTTTCATTCCATCAGAACCAAAAGGGTTCTTTTTTCATTTCTCCCAGTTCTCGCCCTTCTTTGAATGTTCATGCAAAAAATTGCACGGTTTGTGCGTTTTTCCGGCAAATTGCTGAATTGCAAGGAATATTTGCAATATGATTGACAATCATTGCAAAGCATGGTATCATAAGATTGCCTTAAAAAACGCTTTGCTTTTTATACACGATTCAATCTTCTTTTGACGAGTCTAAAAGGCAAGCCAAAACGAGAAAGGAATATGGTACAGTGGGGACTCTCAATCAAAAAAACAAAAACAAACAAGATGATGAAACCGAAATCGACTTGGGAAAATTGTTCAAAGCATTGGTGCGACGTCTGCCAATTATTTTGCTGGTAACACTCTGCTTCAGTGCCATTGGATTTTCCTACGGCAAGTATTACCTCCCGTTGGAGTACACCTCCAGCACCTACATGTATGTAAAAAATGGGGATGCTTCCGAAGAAAAAACTGCCATCAACCAACAAGACTTAATGGCTTCTAAGTCACTGGTAGAAACCTATATTGTCATTTTAAAAAATGACACCGTTGTAAAACAGGTTGGCATGAGTTTGGTCAGCAAGTTCGGGGTATCCGAAATTTCAAAATGCTTTACGGTCAAAAATGGGGTCATTTCTACCTCTGAACTCAAAGATGCAATTTCCATGTCGGCGGACGGCGACACAGAAGTGCTGAAAATTTCTGCACAAACCAAAGATCCACATGTGTCCGCTGAAATCTGCGACATTTACGCAGAAGTTGCACCGACATTTCTCATCCGCATCATTGGTGCAGGGTCTGTTGAAGTCATCGGCGATGCCGAAGTACCGCAATCGCCCTCCGCTCCAGATGTGAAAAAAATTACTATGATGGCAGCCGCAGCAGGATTTGTTCTCTCTGCCGGTGTTGCAGTCTTAATTTACCTGTTGGATCGCACCATCAAGGGCGAAGATGACATTCAGTCTTTCTCCATCTCTTATCTGGGCGAAGTGCCGGAAATGGTGGAGGCTCGCAGCGGAAAACGGAAACGCCGCAAGAAAAAGAACAGCCCTTCCGCATTGCGGAATATGCTGCTCTGTGCAAAAGATATTCCGTTCCCGTGCTCGGAAGCTTACCGCTCCATCCGCACCAATTTGATGTTTGCACTGGCTCCACAGGAACATAAAATTGTTGCAGTAACCAGTCCAAATGCTGCGGACGGTAAAAGCTTAACTGCTGCAAATATTGCAATGGCAATGGCGATGATGAACAAAAAAGTGTTGTTCATTGATGCAGACTTGAGAAAACCGGTTCAGCACCAGCGGTTAAAGCTGGAAAACAAGGTCGGTTTATCCGAAGTTCTGGGGCATATGACAACTTGGCAAGTGGCTCGCCATCTTGCACCGCTGCCGAACATGGATGTGCTGACAGCTGGTACTTGCCCGCCAAACCCATCCGAACTGCTGGCATCTCCGGCAATGAAGAAGTTGCTTGAAGAAGCCGAACAGCAGTATGATTATATCATCATCGACACACCGCCGGTGAATGTTGTTAGCGATGCGTTGGGGCTTTCCGATTGCATTGGTGGCATCTTAATGGTAGCACGCTACTATGTTACCACGACCAAGGAATTAGAAACCGCTTTGCAGGCAATTTCTGTAACAGGTGCAAATGTATTGGGTCTGGTTCTGACAGAAGTGGACTTCAAACAGGGTGGCTATTACAAGAAATATTATAAAAAAGGCTCTTATTATACCTACGGAAACGAAAATAAAAAGAAATCCCATTCTCATTCTACACAGCAATCTGAACCCGTTTCTACAACAACAGATACAGATTCTGATAAACAGCCTGTTTCCTAAGAAGGAGGCAGTCCAATGATGATTGATTTTCACTGCCACATCCTCCCCAAGATGGATGATGGTTCTGATTCTATCAATACTTCCCTCGCAATGCTGCGGGAGGAACACACACAAGGGGTAAATCGTGTGGTTCTGACGCCGCATTTCTACTGCGAAGAGGAATCGATAGAAGCGTTCTTACAGCGACGCAAAAAGGCTTTTTCTGCCTTACAAACCGCTATTTCCGACCAACCGCATACAGACGATATTCCAGAGCTTTGCTTAGGGGCAGAGGTTGCCATGTCCAGTGCATTGGCACAGATGGACTTACAACCGCTCTGCATTTCCGGAACAAATGTCTTGCTGTTGGAGTTACCATATTATCGCCGATTTCGGCTGAAAGATGTTGAAACTATCATCAACCGAAACGATATTCAAGTTGTATTTGCCCATATTGAGCGGTTTTCCCGTTTATGGAATAAAGAGACCTTTGCAGCAGTCATGGAACTGCCCGTCTACAAACAAATTAACTGTAGCTCTCTTTATCATGCTCGCTGGCGACAGCGGCGGCAGTTGCTCCGCTGGCTTTCAGATGGAGAAGTGCACCTGCTGGGTACAGACGCACACAACCTCACCACTCGCCCTGTAAACTTTCAGGCGGCTGCACAGCTGTTGCTGCGAAAGCAGCGAACAGCAGAGTTAGAAGCCTGTATGGAACTTGCAGAGCAGCTGACAGAAGACGGTGTACAGTAAAACAGGGTGTATCGTTTCACTGCTTGAATATGGGGATTTATTTTTCAAGAAGAGGATGGTACGATGCAAACAGAATGGATTTGGGCGGCAAAAGCCAACCAAGCAATTTTAACCAAAAAACGCAGTCAGAAAGTCTGGTTGAAACAAGACCTGCTCAATCGCAAGCATGTCTATGCACTTTTACAACGCTCAAGAGATATTTTCTTTTCGCTCCTTGCAATTATCGTTCTTTCTCCGCTGATGTTGTTAACGGCTCTGCTGATTGTGCTGGATGACCCACACGGTGGCCCGATTTTCTCACAATATCGTGTAGGAAAGAATGGTCGGAAATTTAAACTCTATAAGTTTCGTTCTATGGTCGTTCATGCAGAAGACAATTTGGAAAGCTTGATGCAACAGAACGAGATGGATGGACCAGTGTTCAAAATCAAAAAAGACCCTCGCATTACCCGAATTGGTCACTTTATTCGCAAAACCAGTATTGACGAGCTTCCACAGCTTTTCAACATTCTGAAAGGCGAAATGAGCATTGTAGGGCCAAGACCGTCTTTACCAAGAGAGGTCGAAAAGTACACGCCATACCAGATGCAGCGGCTGTTGGTAACACCGGAGTTGACTTGCTACTGGCAGATTCAGCCGCAGCGAAACAGCCTTTCGTTTGAAGAATGGGTGGCACTGGATATTCAGTACATTCAAGACCGCAGCTATTGGCTGGACTGGAAAATCATTTTCAAAACCGTTGATGCGGTTTTGACTTGTCAGGGAGAATGATATTCACTTTTGCAAACAATACAAAATCCCACAGGGAATGCGTTCCTTGTGGGATTTTTTTATACAATCCTATTCGGTTTTATTTTTCAAATTCAGCAGAATTGCTTCGCTGTTTGATATGCCTATTCTTGGAAAGCCACCTAAAACTGGCTCGACCGCAGTTTCTGCAACCATTATTCCAATGCGGCTGCGACTGCTTTTCCGGCTGCAACGCTTGCCTTTGCATCTAAATAGCGTTGGTTCGTACTGCCCCGAAAACGGCACTCATAACTTTTCTTATCCGCTTCAAAGCGTCCATCAATTAAAATATCTGTTTCGTTCAGCAATGCCATCCAATCTTCCCGACCGTCTGTCAGCAACTGCTCCAGTGTATATCCGGTATATGTCACCAAATTCAACCCCAAATCATGCACCTGTTTCCCCAGTTCCGCCAGTGCTGCCGCCTGACAAAACGGCTCTCCACCGCTGAATGTAACACCGTCCAGTAATGGGTCACTTGCAATCTCTTTCAGCAACACTGCTGCATCTATTAGCTTTCCGCCCTGAAAATCATGGGTCTGCGGATTGTGACAGCCCGGACATCCATGCGGACATCCCTGCACAAAAATGGTATAGCGAATCCCCTCCCCATCAACAATCGAATTTTCTACCGTTCCTGCAATTCGCAGCTGCATCATAAGCCCCTGCCTTTCTCGTTTTTATCCGCAAAAATTCCTGTAAGCAGAACTACTTCCACTTACAGGAATTTTCAATCATACATACGATTTCTATATTCAGCCATTATAAAGCGTGTTTCACACGGTCATGTTCTTCTGCTCGCTTTGCATCGTTAAACCGATCGAGTGTACCAACCAGATAGCCGGTGATTCTCCGAATCCGTTCAAAGCCAACATCACCGCTGTGTTCCGTTCTGCCACACTGCGGGCAGCTGTCGCCGATAATGCCCGTAAAGCCGCAGCAAGGGTCACGGTCAACTGGATGGTTCACAGAGCCATAACCAATCCCTGCTTCTTTCATGCAGCGAATGACCTTCTCAAACGCAGCTACGTTCTGGACTGGGTCGCCATCCATCTCTACATAGCTGATATGTCCGCCGTTTGTAAGGGCGTGATACGGAGCTTCCAGACGAATCTTGTCCACTGCCCGAATCGGATAGTAAACCGGAACATGGAATGAGTTGGTGTAATAATCCCGATCGGTCACGCCCGGAATCACACCATACCGTTCCCGATCCATCCGAACGAACCGACCGGATAAGCCTTCTGCCGGTGTTGCCAGAACAGAGAAGTTCAAGCCTGTTTTCTTCGATTCCAAATCGGTACGATCCCGCATCGTCTGAATAATCTTCAAGCCCAATTCCTGTGCTTCTGCACTCTCACCGTGATGCTTGCCAATCAATGCCTTCAAGGTTTCTGCCAAGCCAATAAAGCCTACAGAAAGCGTTCCGTGCTTCAAAACTTCTGCAACGGAATCATCTGGGCCAAGCCCCTCAGAATCCAACCAAACGCCCTGTCCCATCAGGAATGGGTAGTTCCGTACTTTCTTCTGGCACTGAATTGCAAACCGGTCTGTCAGCTGTTCAATGGTCAAATCCATCATGTTGTTCAGCAGCGTGAAGAATTTATCAATATCCCCATTTGCTTTGATTGCCAGCCGTGGGAGGTTGATTGATGTAAAGCTCAGGTTGCCTCTACCTGTTACAATTTCACGGGTCGGGTCATATTCGTTGCCGATCACTCTGGTACGGCAGCCCATATAGGCAATTTCCGTCCGGTAGTCACCCGGCTTGTAATACTGGAGGTTATACGGTGCATCCAAGAATGCAAAGTTCGGGAATAACCGCTTTGCAGAAACCCGACATGCCAGCTTAAACATATCATAGTTCGGGTCTTCCTTGTTGTAGTTCACGCCTTCTTTTACCTTGAAAATGTGAATCGGGAAAATGGGTGTTTCGCCGTTGCCCAAGCCAGCTTCTTCCGCCAGCAGCACATTTTCAATGACCATTCTGCCTTCCGGTGTGGTATCTGTTCCGTAGTTGATGGAACTAAACGGTGTCTGTGCACCTGCACGGCTGTTCATGGTGTTCAGGTTGTGAATCAGGGCTTCCATTGCCTGATAGGTTGCACGGTTGGTTTCCCGATAAGCATTCTTCTTTGCAAACGCCTGTATGGTTGCAATCTGGTCGGCTGTTAGCCGTTCAGAGAGCTTCTGTGCTTCTGCTTCCTGATAACCATTGTTATTTGCCAGACAAGGAATCAGACCTGTTTCCTGCTGGATAGCAGCTGCATAGGATTTTACAAATGCCTGTGGTTCTTCGATGTCGGTCAAGAGTTCCAGTGCTCTTGCAACGTTCTGCAAGTACCGTTTCCGATAAGTTTTCTTCACGCCGCCAGCCATTGCATAATCAAAGTTCGGGACGCTCTGTCCGCCGTGCTGGTCGTTCTGGTTGGACTGAATTGCGATACAAGCCAAAGCGGAATAGCTGGAAATATCGTTTGGTTCTCTCAGGAAGCCATGTCCAGTCGAAAAGCCATGCTGAAACAGTTGAATCAAGTCAATCTGGCAGCAGGTTGTTGTCAGCGTCAGGAAATCCAAGTCATGAATGTGAATGTCGCCATTCCGGTGAGCCTTAGCGTGTTCCGGCTTCAAAACTCGCATCTCATAGAATTCCTTTGCAGCGGAAGAGCCATACTTCAGCATCGTGCCCATTGCGGTATCGCCGTCAATGTTGGCATTTTCCCGCTTGATGTCGCTGTCCTTTGCAGAATCAAACGTCAGTTCGTTCATAATCTTCATGAGATTGGATTTGACTTCCCGATCTCTGGTACGCTCATAGCGGTACAAAATATATGCTTTTGCAGTCTGAGCATGTCCACACTCAATCAGTTCTTTTTCTACCAAGTCCTGAATTTCTTCTACGGTCGGTTCTTGACTGCCGTGCAGCTGTTCATACAACGCACAGGTTTTTTCGGCAACATCTCTCGCCATGGCTGCATCTGTTCCGCCAACAGACTGGGCTGCACGAAATACCGCATTTGCAATCTTGTCTAAATCAAACGACTCTCTTCTGCCGTCACGTTTAATAATATAAGAAATCATAAGTGCGAACGCTCCCCTTTACATATACAAAATATAGTAGAGCAGCCGGTAAAGTAACCATGTATCTAGTACTTTACGGCTGCCTATCCAGTATAACGCATTTTTTCGGAATTGTCAATAGGAAAACGAAAAAAGCATTGCTTCTTCGGAATTTAATAGGAAAACAAATCAAAATTTACACCAAGCAGATAGAAAACAAGTCCTATCAGCAAACAAGATAAAAAAATGAAGAAAACAACCCGCAGGCGAAATCGCAGCTTCGGTTTTGGGTAACGTCCTGTATATTCCGGAAGTCCTTGAGCGGACGATTTTTTCTTTTTCATAGTAATGCCTGCCCTCCTTGTCGATGTTGGATCGAAACACGTTCCTTTCTATTATACGACAAGCCAGCCAAAAAATCAAGGGATTTCTCCAAAGAATCGGAAGAAATTTATTTTTAAACAATGAATGAACTTTTTCAGTTTCCAAATTATTTGGAAAAATACAACAAAAAAGACGCCTCTTCTTCCGAAGAAACGTCTTTCTCTATCGTACACAACTTGTACTGCTTAGTCGCTTACATACGGCAGCAGTGCAACGTGTCTTGCTCTCTTGATTGCTGTGGTCAGCTTCCGCTGATGATATGCACAAGTGCCAGTAACTCTTCTCGGCAAAATCTTTGCCCGTTCTGTCATGCACTTTCTCAGCTTTGCGATGTCCTTGTAATCAATGACATCTACTCTGTCTACGCAGAACATGCAGACCTTTTTTCTCGGTCTTTTTCCGCCCATTCTTGGTGCTCTTTCCATGGTCAAATCCTCCTAACTGCATTTCGCAAGTTTCGTTTTTGTTTTCTGCAATTTTGATTAGAACGGTACTTCTCCATCGCTGAGGATTTCTTCAAAATCGCTCAGGTCGCCCAATTGGATTGGAACAGAATTGTTCTGCTGCTGCGGAGCCGGAGCTGCTGCTGGCTGCTGTGGAGCTGCCTGCGGTGCAGATGGCTGCTGCTGGTACTGCGGCTGATACTGATAGCCGCTCTGATTGGATGGTGCAGTATAGTTTCCATTTGCCTGTGCAGCGGCTCTGGTTTCCCCAAAGGTCACATTGTCCGCCTGAACTTCCATCGAATAGTGCTTCACACCATTTCCATCGGTATAATCCGAATTTTGCAGTCTGCCTTCCACAATAATCATCGAACCTTTGTGGAAATACCGACTTACAAATTCCGCCTGCTGCCGCCAGCAAACAACATTGATAAAATCAGCCTGCCGTTCTCCGGTGGACTTTGACGTATACGGTCGGTCGATAGCAACTCGAATTCTGCATACAGCAATGCCGCTTTGTGTCTGCCGGAAATCCGGGTCAGCACACAATCTACCCATCAGAATCACTTTATTCAGCATCACATTCCATTCCTTTCCTCATATTTTCAAAAAAACCGTTCCTTGTAAAGACGTCTTATTCTGCAACAGTTACCAAGAACCGCAGAACGCCGTCTGTGATGTTCAGGACACGTTCCAGTTCAGCCGGAAAATCCGGTGTTGCTGTGAAGCTATACAGTGCGTAATAGCCGTCCGGTTCATCGTTGATCGGGTATGCGAGCTTCCGCTTGCCCCACTCGTTCACTTCGTCCAGTGTGGCTGCTGCTTCAATCTTGCTCTTGAACTTTTCAACCAGTTCCTTTGCAACTTCTTCACCTTTTGCCAGGCTGTAAACAGCCATCAACTCATACTTTGCATTCAACTTTGCCACGTTAAAAACACCTCCTTCTGGATTTCGCCTGCAATTGTGCAAGCAAGGATAACATATCTATTATAGCAAACTCTGCTCGACTTGTCAAGCATTTTTCTGTTTTTTTCGGGATTTTTTTTACAAAATTCCCGACCTTAAAACGCCATGCTGATGCCCAGCAGGAACAGAGCCGTTACAAGAACGGTCACCGCATACTGTGCCAAAATGGCAATCAGAACGAACCAGTAATTTGTTCCGCCTGCCATTCGCAGCCGGTCTTTGGTCATGCCTTCGGGCAGCCCCTCCGCTCGGATTCTGTGCACTTTTCGCAAAACAAACCGATAATAAATATAATTAGAAAAGGCAAACAACAATACCCGTACTGCAAAACTCAGATACATACAAATAACATACATCGTATGTAAAGCAGTTTCATATGGCAGCAATGCCGTACAGAATGATTGAATCTGTTCTGTCATCACTTGCAGGAAATTGTTGTACATGCTGCCCATACCGCCCATGCTGTCCATGCTCTGCTGCATGCTGTGCAGCTGGCTCAAAATCGAATCATTGTTGGTGACAAACGAATACAGTTCTGACGGCAAATCTAACAACAGCAACACACTGATAATCAGAAATGTCATGCCCCACATTTTCCGGCTGGCAAAATACAGTTGCGGAAACACCGCACTGACTAAATTCATGGTGAGTTTCGAGCCAGTTTCTCGGAACTTCTTAAACGCCGGAACATAATAAATAGTATTCGTCCGCACGAAATTTGCAAGGTCTTCCAGCCGTTCTCCTTCATAGTCCTCATTCGGGTCTAATCCACAGCAAATATCCTGTGCACTTTGCTGCCACGTCTGCTGGTTTTGCTGTGCTGTTTGCTGCTGTCCGTTCTCCTCTAAAATCATGCCGCAGTGTCCGCAGAACGCCTGATGCACAGGATTTTCCGTTCCGCAGCGAGGGCAGCGGCGTGTTTCCGGTGCTGCCTCCGGTTCTGGTAATGGAATTTCGACCGGCTTCCAGCTTCCGCCGTTTTCGTGCAGATGCACATTGATGCAGTGCCCGTAATGCTGCCAGCACGCCCGATGATAAGGCGTTCCGCATTCTGGGCAAACAACAACATCATCCTCCGGTTCGAATGGCTTTTGGCATACAAAACAGGATTGTCCGGTATAATCTGCCATAAAGCAATGCACTTCCTTTCCAATTCTGTTTCCACAGAATTTGATGGTGATTCCCCGTTTCTTATTTCTGGCTGGAGGATTTCAGCTTTTTCCACCGGAACACAAATACACCCGTTGCTGTTCCAGCGGTTACAAGCGTGAATACAATCACAGCAGTTACCAAATCTTTTGTGCTGAACTTAGAAGATTCCGTTTCTGTTTCTGCTTCTGTTATCACCTGTGTGGTCGGTTCGGTGGTGTCGTCTGCTGCTGCCGCTGGCAGTCCCCAGCAGCCCAGCCCGAGGATGCCGGCACAAAGCCACGCTAACATTCGTTGTTTCATCGTCATTCCTCCGCTTCTCTTTTCCAGCCCTTGTAAGGATAGTATAAAGAATACCGCACCAGATAAAACGTCCAGTGCGGTATCCTGTTTTCGCTTGCGTCTAATTACTTCTCTGCATTCGGGGTGGTATATGGTGCAATATGATGTGCCAGATATTCCGAATGAGTTTCATTCTTCTGAATCCGAACATTGTTATAAACATCCATACCTGTTCCGGCAGGAATCAGCTTACCAATGATAACATTTTCCTTCAAGCCATACAGCATATCGCTCTTGCCACGGATTGCCGCATCGGTCAAAGCCTTTGTGGTTTCCTGGAAGGATGCTGCCGACAAGAAGCTGTCGGAGCTGGAGGATGCCTTGGTAATACCCTGCAGCACCGGTGCAGTGGTAACCAGTTCTACATCTGGTTCACCATTTGCCATCCGTTCCCGCAGTTCTTCGTTAATGGTTTCTACCTTCCGCTTATCAATCAGCGTACCCGGCAGTAAGTAGCTGCTGCCAGATTCTTCAATCTTGACCTTCCGCAGCATCTGCCGTACGATAACTTCGATGTGCTTATCGTTGATATCAACACCTTGCAGACGGTAAACCTTCTGCACTTCGCTGATGATGTAGTCCTGTACCGCATGAACGCCCAGAACTGCCAGAATATCGCCCGGGAAGATGTTACCTTCGGTCAGACGTGTACCCTTTTCGATTTCTTCGCCTTCCTTTACCCGAATCTTCAGGTTGTAGTGAATCGGATAAGATTCCGATTCGCCAGTAGTCTGGTTGGTAACGAAAATGGTTCTTGCAGTCTTGATTTCTTCAATGTGTACCTTACCGGACAGACGAGCCAAAATGGCTGCATTCTTCGGGTGACGGCTTTCAAACAATTCTTCGACACGTGGCAAACCTTGTGTGATGTCTTCTGCCGATGCGATACCACCGGTATGGAATGTACGCATGGTCAGCTGTGTACCCGGTTCACCGATGGACTGTGCAGCGATAACGCCGACCGATTCACCCACGCAAACCAGATTGCCGTTTGCCAAGTTTGCACCGTAGCACTTTGCACAAACACCCTGCTTTGCATGGCAAGTCAGGACGGAACGAATCGAAATCCGTTCAATGCCAGCTCCGGTAATCTTCTTTGCATCACTTTCTGTGAGCATTTTATTCTTAGAAATCAGCAGTTCGCCGGTTTCCGGATCTCTCAGGTCTTCTACCAGATAACGTCCTGCCAGACGTTCGCCGAGCGGTTCAATCATTTCATTGCCGTTGCTGATTTCATAAACTTCCAGACCTTCATTTGTGCCGCAATCCTGTTCCCGGATGATGACATCCTGCGAAACGTCTACCAGACGACGGGTCAGGTAACCAGAGTCAGCGGTACGCAATGCGGTATCTGCCAAGCCCTTTCTTGCACCTCGAGAGGAGATGAAGTATTCCAAGATGTTCAGACCTTCTCGGTAGTTGGAACGAATCGGCATTTCGATGGTCGCACCGGATGTATTGGCAATCAAGCCACGCATACCGGCAAGCTGACGAATCTGGCTGATACTACCACGAGCACCGGAGTCCGCCATCATGAAGATTGGGTTGTAACGATCCAAACCGTTTTGCAGAGCGGTGGTAACGTCATTGGTTGCACCGTTCCAGATTTCGATAAACCGCTTGGACTTTTCTGCTGCGGAGATATAACCGTATGCATATTCGTTGTTGATCTCTGCAACTTCTGCATCGGCTGCTGCAATGATGTCTTTCTTTTCCTTTGGAATGATGGCATCACAAACTGCAACGGTAATGGCAGCCTTTGTAGAATACTTAAAGCCAGTTGCCTTGATCTTATCCAGCACTTCGGAAGTGGTCGTTGTGCCGTGAATCTTAATGCAACGATCGATAATCTGACCCAGCTGCTTCTTGCCAACCAAGAACGCAATTTCCAGATCAAACTGATGCTTGGAATCTGTACGGTCTACATAGCCCAGATTCTGCGGAATGTTTTCGTTAAAGATCAGACGGCCAACGGTACAATCAATAATCTGAGAAACCCGCTTATCACCAATATCTCTGGTAATCCGTACTTTAATCTTTGCGTGAATGGAAACATCGCCTTCATTGTAAGCCATGAGGGCTTCGTTGACATCCCGGAAAATCTTGCCTTCGCCCTTTTCGCCGTCCTTTTCCATGGTCAGGTAATACGAACCCAAAACCATATCCTGTGTCGGAACAGCAACTGGACGACCGTCAGACGGCTTCAACAAGTTATTCGCAGCCAGCATCAGGAATCTTGCTTCTGCCTGTGCTTCTGCGGACAGCGGCAGATGGACTGCCATTTGGTCGCCGTCGAAGTCTGCGTTAAATGCAGAGCATACCAACGGGTGCAGCTTCAGAGCACGACCTTCTACCAGTACCGGTTCAAATGCCTGAATACCCAGACGGTGCAGCGTAGGAGCACGGTTCAGCAGAACCGGATGTCCCTTGATGACATTTTCCAGTGCATCCCAAACTTCCGGAGAAGTCCGGTCTACCATCTTTCTGGCACTCTTAATATTTGCAATGACCTTGGTATCTACCAACCGCTTCAGAACGAACGGCTTGAACAGTTCCAATGCCATTTCCTTCGGCAAACCGCACTGATACATCCGCAGTTCCGGACCAACGACGATAACAGAACGTCCAGAGTAGTCAACACGCTTACCGAGCAAGTTCTGACGGAATCGACCCTGCTTGCCCTTCAGCATATCAGACAGGGATTTCAGTGCACGGTTATTCGGGCCCGTAACAGGTCTGCCGTGTCTGCCGTTGTCAATCAAAGCATCGACTGCTTCTTGCAGCATCCGCTTTTCGTTCCGGACAATGATGTCCGGTGCATCCAGTTCCAGCATCCGCTGCAACCGGTTGTTCCGGTTGATGACACGGCGGTACAAATCATTCAGGTCGGAGGTTGCGTACCGTCCGCCGTCCAGCATAACCATCGGACGAATGTCCGGCGGAATAACCGGAACAACGTCCAGAATCATCCATTCCGGACGGTTGCCGGACTGCCGGAAGGCTTCCACGATTTCCAGCCGCTTCAGCAGCTTCAACCGCTTCTGACCGGAATTCAGTCCAACCAGTTCTTCTTTTAATTCTTTGGAAAGTTCTTCCAAATCAATTTCACAGAGCAGCTTCTTAATGGCTTCTGCACCCATTGCTGCTTCAAATTCATCGCCGTACTTTTCCCGATAATTCAGGTATTCCTTTTCGGTCAGGAGTTGCTTCTTAAACAGCTCCGTATTGCCCGGGTTCAGTACGATATATTTTGTGAAGTAGAGCACTTCTTCCAGTCTTTTCTGGGAGATTTCCAGCATCTGACCGATTCTGGACGGTGTTCCCTTAAAGTACCAGATATGAGAAACCGGAGCAGCCAGTTCAATATGACCCATCCGTTCCCGGCGAACCTTTGCGCGGGTTACTTCTACGCCGCAGCGGTCGCAGACTTTGCCCTTAAAACGAATCTTCTTGAACTTTCCGCAGTGACATTCCCAGTCCTTGGTTGGCCCAAAAATCCGTTCGCAGAACAAACCATCCCGTTCCGGCTTCTGTGTCCGGTAATTGATGGTTTCCGGGCGTGTTACCGCACCATAAGACCATTCCCGAATCCGTTCCGGTGAAGCAAGTCCAATTTTTATGGATTCAAATGTATTAAATTCCAAATTCGTACCCTCCTGTATTCTATCACGAGATTTTCATACATGGTAACTTGTTACATTTCGTCATCGTCAAACGGATAATCATCTACATCATCCGGATAATCGTCTTCGTCTGTATCGTCAATATCCTCAAATGGAACATCCTCTGCATCCGGATCTCCATTTGCAATGGTCTTATCATCATCATAACCCATGCCGGCATCTTCCATATCCTTGGACATACCTTCATAGTTTGCAGTATCGGTGATGTCGTCATCACTTTCATACGAAACAACCTGTGCGGTGACATCGTCATCGAAGTTCGACCGCAGGTCAATTTCATTCTGTTCGCCATCCAATACCTTGACATCCAGACCCAGTGACTGCAATTCCTTAATCAGAACCTTGAAGGATTCCGGAATGCCCGGCTTCGGTACATTCTGACCCTTGACAATTGCTTCATAGGTTTCTACACGTCCAACGGTATCGTCAGATTTTACTGTCAGGATTTCTTGCAGGGTGTAAGCTGCACCGTATGCTTCCAGTGCCCAAACTTCCATTTCCCCGAATCTCTGACCGCCGAACTGTGCCTTACCACCCAACGGCTGCTGCGTAACCAGAGAGTACGGACCAACAGAACGAGCGTGAATCTTTTCGTCTACCAAGTGGTGGAGTTTCAGGTAGTGCATGTAACCAACGGTTACACGGTTATCAAACTTTTCACCAGTTCTGCCATCATACAGTGTGAACTTACCGTCTTCGCAGAATTCCAGTGCCTTCGGGTTGATGACCTTCTGCATTGGCTTCAGGTCGAACGGATCATTCCGATGCGGTGCGTTCCGGCGATTTGCTTCCCGGAAGCATTCCCGAATGTCATCTTCGTGTGCACCGTCAAAGACAGGTGTCATCACGTGCCAGCCCAGAGCCTTGGCAGCCATACCCAGATGCACTTCCAATACCTGACCGATGTTCATACGAGAAGGTACGCCCAACGGGTTCAGAACGATATCCAGCGGTGTGCCATCCGGCAGGAACGGCATATCTTCTTCCGGCAAAATGCGGGAAACGACACCCTTGTTACCGTGACGGCCTGCCATCTTATCGCCGACGGAGATTTTCCGCTTCTGAGCGATATAGCAGCGAACCAATTTATTGACACCAGCCGACAATTCATCACAATTCTCTCTGGTGAAGATTTTTACATCAATGATGATACCAGCTTCGCCGTGCGGTACTTTCAAAGAGTTATCCCGCACTTCCCGTGCCTTTTCGCCGAAGATTGCACGCAGCAGGCGTTCTTCTGCGGTCAGTTCGGTTTCGCCCTTCGGGGTAACCTTACCAACCAAAATATCACCAGCGTGTACTTCTGCACCAATCCGAATGATACCGTTTTCGTCCAAATCCTTCAGGGCATCGTCCCCGACGTTCGGAATATCTCTGGTAATTTCTTCTGGGCCCAACTTCGTATCTCTGCATTCGATTTCATATTCTTCAATGTGAACGGAAGTGAAGATATCTTCCCGTACCAACCGTTCATTCAGCAGAACCGCATCTTCGTAGTTGTAACCTTCCCAAGTCATGAAGCCGATGAGGGCATTCTTACCCAGAGAGATTTCACCGTCAGAAGTAGACGGACCATCTGCCAGGACCTGTCCCTTTGTAACGTGTTCGCCAGCGTCTACAATCGGTCTTTGGTTGATGCAAGTACCCTGGTTGGAACGCTTGAACTTTTCGAGCTTAAAGGTCTGTTCCTTGTGGGTTTCATCCGACAACAAAGTAATGGTGTCTGCGGAAACTGCCGTAATCACACCATCACACGGTGCAAGCACACAAACGCCAGAGTCTACAGCTGCCTTGTATTCCATACCGGTTCCGACAAACGGCCGTTCGGTCTTGAGCAGCGGTACTGCCTGTCTCTGCATGTTAGAACCCATCAATGCACGGTTTGCGTCATCGTTTTCCAAGAACGGAATCATAGAAGTTGCAACAGAAACTACCATCTTCGGGGAAACATCCATGAAGTCAATGCGGTCTTGCTCCACTTCCAGAATCTGTTCCCGATAACGAGCCGCAACCTTATGATTTGCAAAGTGTCCGTCTTCGGTCAGCGGTTCGTTTGCCTGTGCAACAATGTAATTATCTTCTACGTCCGCAGTCATATAGACAACTTCGTCTGTTACAACGCCAGTTGCCTTGTCTACTCGCCGATACGGAGCTTCAATAAAGCCATATTCGTTGATTCTTGCGAACGTTGCCAGATAAGAAATCAAACCGATGTTCGGACCTTCTGGCGTTTCAATCGGGCACATTCTTCCGTAATGGCTATAATGTACGTCACGAACTTCAAACCCTGCACGGTCTCTGGACAAACCGCCCGGACCCAATGCAGACAGACGACGCTTATGGGTCAATTCTGCCAGCGGGTTGTTCTGATCCATGAACTGTGACAGCGGAGAAGAACCAAAGAATTCCTTAATTGCGGCAGTAATCGGACGGATATTGACCAAACTTTGTGGTGTGATCACGTCCATATCCTGTGCCTGAATGTTCATCCGTTCCCGAATGACCCGTTCCATTCTGGTGAAACCAATCCGGAACTGGTTCTGCAACAGTTCGCCAACAGAACGGATTCGACGATTGCCCAAGTGGTCGATGTCGTCCACAGTACCAACGCCTTCGCAGAGGTTCAGGAAATAGCTGATGGTTGCATAGATATCGTCCAAAATAATATGCTTCGGAACGAGTTCATCCAACCGCTTCTTTACCTGTTCTTCTACTTCTTCCGGTGTGGAAGAGCTTTCGAGAATTTCTCTCAGAACAGAGAACGAAACCTTTTCATTGATTTCATATTTGCTAATGTCAAACTGTACATACGGTTGCAGGTCAACCATGCCGTTACCGATGACCTTAACTTCTCGCTGTACAAACCGGATGGCATTTTCTCCGGCTTCGGTGACATAATATTCTTTACATTCTACTGTCAGGAATGCAGCCTTTACGCCAGCTTCCTGAATCTGTTCTGCCTGTTCGTAAGTCAGGGTCGTTCCTGCATCAAACAGCAGTTCGCCTGTCATTTCGTTGATGACCGGACGGGACAGGGTATGTCCAGCCAGACGGCTTGCAATGCCCAGCTTCTTATTATACTTATACCGACCGAACCGGCACAAATCATACCGCTTTGCATCGAAGAACAGATTGTTCAAGTGGGTCAGGGAGCTTTCCACCGTCGGCGGTTCGCCCGGACGCAGCTTCTTATAAACATCCAGCAATGCATCTTCGGTGTTCTTGGTGCTGTCCTTTTGCAGAATGGTCTGCCGCAGACGTTCATCATCCCCGAACATCTCATAGATTTCTTCGTCTGTTCCGATACCGATTGCACGGATAAAGGTTGTCAGTGCAATCTTCCGGTTCTTATCAATCCGGACATAGATGACATCGTTGGAATCCATTTCATATTCCAGCCATGCACCACGGTTCGGAATGACAGTGGTCTTAAACAAATCCTTACCGGTGCGGTCTTTTTCAGAAGCGTAATAAACGCCCGGAGAACGAACCAACTGCGAAACGATGACACGTTCTGCACCATTGATGACGAACGTACCGCTTTCAGTCATGAGCGGGAAGTCGCCCATATAAATTTCGCTTTCCTTGACCTCGCCGGTTTCCTTATTCCAGAGGGTCGCCGTCACACGCAGTGCGGCAGCATAGGTTGCATCCTGCTCCTTGCATTCTGCAATGGTATACTTCGGCTTTTCATCAATCCGGTAATCAATAAAGTTCAGAACCAGATTGCCGTTGTAGTCTGTGATAGAAGAAACGTCCCGGAAGACTTCCTTTAAGCCTTCCTCCCGAAACCAGCGGTACGAATTTTTCTGTACTTCAATCAGGTTCGGCATTTCCAGCACTTCGTTGATTTTCCCGAAGTTCATTCTGACATTTTTTCCACACTGCTTTGGCGTCACATTCACCATAGGCGAAAAAACCTCCTTCGTTATAATCGAAAAAATTAGCACCTGTAAGCAGAAATGAAAAATCTTTCGTATTTTTCGATTTTCTCTTGACAGGCGGGAAAGGATATGGTATACTATTAGTTTTTGCGTGTGTCACCCTTGTGGCACTACGATACATTTTATTATTTTATAATATTCCCAGATGTTTGTCAAGTAGTTTTTTTAAATTTTACAGATTCTTAAAAATATTTTGAGGCTTTCCCGTATCCATCCCGAAAATCTCGTGCACATTTCGGCTTTTTGGCGGCTGAATGAGAGAATTTTTGCAGAATGCCCAAAAAGCACCCTCACAAGCAATTTCAAAAAATTTTAAGAAACCCCTTGACAAATCGAAAAAAATAGTGTACTATGTTGATAGTGCACTAATTCACGCAACTACAAAAAGTCGTATATTCTTCTGAAAGGGGGCATTTTGGATGGAGTTTCAAAACAACTACCCCATCTACCTGCAAATTGCAGATGACATCAAACGGCGGATTGTCATCGGTGAGCTGCATCCCGGTGACAAGCTGCCCTCTAACACCGATTTGGCGGTTGCCTATACTGTCAACCCCAATACGGTACAGCGAATTTACCGACAACTGGAAGTGGAAGGCATCACTTTCACTCGCCGAGGCGTGGGGACGTTCCTGAGCGAAGACCCCGAACTTGCGGAACGGTTACGCAGTACCATCTTGGAACAGGAAGTGACTGCTTTCCTGAAAAAAATGCAGCAATACCATTTTTCAAAGGCTGCACTCTTTACAGCCATGGAACAGCAGTTGGAACAAGCGGAAAAAAAGGAAGAAACAGAAACAACAGACAAAAACTAAACCAAAAGGAGCAAAGGGATTATGTTAACATTTGAACATGTCAGAAAAAATTATGACAGCAAACGGGTGCTGGAGGATTGCAGCATTTCGTTTGAGCCGGGAAAGGTGTATGCCCTTGTTGGGCCAAACGGCACCGGCAAAAGCACCCTGATGAAAGCAGCTGCCGGACTGGTAAAAATCAACGGCGGCACGCTCACCTACAAGGGGCAGCCAATCGGAACAGAGAGCAAGAAACACATTGCTTATATGTCCACCGAACCATTCTATTATGACTATATGCGGATTCGGGATGTCAAGGCATTTCACAAGGATTTCTTTGCCGACTTTGACGCAGACTTATTCGACCGCCTGCTCACATTTATGGAACTGACTCCGGACTTGAAAGTACGGGCGTTGTCCTCCGGTATGGCTGCGAAGCTGAAAATTGCAGTGACGCTCTCCAGACGAGCAGAAGTCATCATGCTGGATGAACCGCTGAACGGCATCGACCTCATCGGACGGGATCAAATCATCCACACCATCATTCAGGCAACCGGAAGCGGTGCAACTTTCATCATCTCCAGCCACTTGTTCGATGAATTAGAGCCAATTGTGGACAATGTTGTCATGATGAAAGGCGGCAAGGTCATCTTGGAAGGTGAACTGGAAGCCATCCGTGCGGAACACGGCAAATCCATCTCAGACTTGTATCGGGAAATTTATGCGGACACTGCCGTGCCACAGTTTTAAACAAAAAAATAGAACCATCATTCCACAACGCTTACAAAAATAAGGAGGATTTTCCATTATGGGAAACGTATTGAAATATGAAATCAAAAAATCCAGATTTATGATGCTGATTGTTGGCATCATCATCGGCGGTCTGGAACTGGCGTACTTAATCGGCTTTTTTGGTGTTACAACAGCACAAAATGAAAAAATTCAAGATATCTTCAGCAGTATCTGGGTTTTCTCTATTGTTCTGCTCGTGATTGCTGCCTGCTGTTCCATGCTGGTCGGTGTATTATACAGTGTCTTACTTTACAACAATGACATCCGGAAGAAATCCGGTTACATGTTATTTTTAACCCCAACCCCTACTTGGCAGTGGATTCTTGCAAAAATCCTGATGGGTGTCCTTGCAACGGCTGTTCTGGTAATTGCCTTTGCCATTTTAGGGATTGCAGATATTCTGCTGTTCATTCCAGAATTGGATGACACTTCCTTCATCGGGCAACTTCTGATTCCACTGCGAGATATGATTTTCGACAATGTTGGTTCTGTTTCCTTATTCCTGTTGAACCTGATTTTACAGATTGTTGTCATGATTACCACCATTTATCTAGCGATTGCCATGTCTAAAACCTTATTGGGCAACAAGAAAATCGGCAGCTTTGTAGCATTTGTTTTCTGGATTGCGTTGGAAATTTTACAGTCTGCCATCAGCAGTTTGTTTACACTGTTATCCAATGGGTTGTTCTCCATCAGCATTGACATGAGCGAAGACGGTTTGGTCTATGATTTAGACACGGCGATTCCGTATCTGCTGGCAGCAATGGCATTGAATCTTACCTTTGCTGGCGTTTGCTATGGTATTACGACTTACCTAACTGATAAGAAAATGAGCGTTTAAAATATCTCGTTTTCTGCAAATTCATACAGAAATGGAAAAAATCCCCCTGCTTTTGGAGAGCAGGGGGATTTTTGTATTTCTTTTTGGGTTCGTATTCTTAGGAATATCAATTGAATCCGGTTCGGCAAAATCGCTTCGCTCTTTGCCTTTGTGCTGTTCGCCGGTGGTTGCGTTGTCCGAATTGCCTATGAATCTTTTTTAGATTCCAGTTTACAGGAATTTTTTATGTTTCTAGAATGGCGAACAGCATTTGTTTACTTTTCTTAGATTTCAATTTCATCTCATCAATACCTCTGTTAAGGGGGACAGCTTGTCCTCCATTTTTAAAGGATGCCTTGCCCTTTTGTCCCTTCGGGACATTTCCCCACACTGTGGGGAATCATCCCCCTCGCCGAGCTGAGCCAGCTCGACCGCAGTTCGCCTGCGGCGGAAATTAATTGCTTTCTTCTGCAGCTTTTCGCAGCAGTGCAATTTCTGCTGCATATCCAGCATCATCGTTCGGTGTTTCCAGAATGAACGGCAACTGTTTCAAAACTGGATGCCGAACAACCGCTTTCAAGGCTTCCAATCCAATATAACCTTGTCCAATCTTCTGATGGCGGTCTTTATGTGCTCCCAATGGGTTCATACTGTCGTTTAAGTGTACTGCATACAGACGATGCAAGCCGATTGTCTTGTCAAACTCTTCCAATACGGCTTCCAGATTTCCGGCAATATCATAACCGCCATCCCAGATATGACAGGTATCCAGACACACACCCATTTTTTCTTGCAAGTGTACGCTGTCTAAAATTGCCCGCAGTTCTGAAAAGTTTCTGCCGACTTCACTGCCCTTTCCTGCCATTGTTTCCAGCAAAACGGTCGTGGTCTGCTCCGGAAATAGCACTTCGTTCAGCGTTTCTGCAATCTGTGCAATTCCCACTTCTGCACCCTGTTTCACATGGCTGCCGGGATGAAAATTATAATACTGATTTGGCGTGTATTCCATCCGCTGCAAGTCATCTGCCAGCATATCTTTCCCAAACTGCCGAATGCTGGGGTCAGCGGAACACAAATTCATGGTATACGGTGCGTGTGCAACGAGATGTTGCAGGTCATGTTCTGCTGCATACGCTAAAAATGCAGCAACATCTTCTTTCTGAATCGGCTTTGCTTTTCCGCCCCGTGGATTTCGTGTAAAGAAAGCAAATGTCGTTGCTCCCAAGGCAACTGCATGTTTTCCCATCTCCAGATAGCCCTTTGAAGAGGGCAAGTGGCATCCAATTCGCAACATATTTATTCCCCCTGTTCAGTCGTTTGTTCTGTGGTTTCCGGTGTTTCAGATACAGGCTTGTCTGCTGGCGGTTCGGTGTTGTCCAAGTCCGTCATAATCTCTTCCAGCACCTTTTTTGCATACTCATAATATTCCTGCATCACGGCTTCACTCTTGTAACCCTCTGTTGGTTTCCGCAGACTCAAGCATAAATCTCTGTCCAGCCGCCCTTCCGAATAGCCGATTTTCTGTGCAAAATCTGTATACCGCAGATAATACCCATATTCTCGCACATGAGAATCCTCCGGATACAGCTGCTCTAAATTCACCAGCGTATCTTCTGCGGAAATATAGTCATTTGCCTTTGCATCCGTCAGGAGCATGACACCTTCCGGCATCTGCATTTGTGTCGAAAGTTTGGTGGCGTTGGCAGTATAATAGTCCATATCGTCAATGTCATCCGACACGGGAATACAATAAATGCTAACAGTGACTTTTCTATCTCCGTTTTCATCATCTACGAACTGCTCTAGATAGGTTTGCAGTTCTGCGGATTTCTTTTGCAATTCCTCGTTATCGGTCAAGACCATTAAAACGAAATCCGGCTTGACTTTGGTCAGCTGGTCATATGCCAGATAGCCGAAAATCAATACCAATACAATGGTAATTCCCAGCCACCATTTATTATGGTAAAAAAAGTTGGAAATTCGCTTGCCGAGCGGCATTTTTTTCTTTTCAGGATGTTCTTCTGCAATCCGATCGCTTTCGGTAATCACACCCTGTTTCAGGCGAATCAGTTCAATGCGGTCTTGCTGAATTTTTTTCTCATAGGCTTCTTTTTCTCGTTTTTCCTGCTCTGCAAGCTGTGCCTGCATCGCAGCTTCACGAGCTTCTTCCTGCTGCTGTTCTTTCGCATCAATTTCCCGCATGGTTTCGAGAAAACTTTTTCCCTTTTCTTTTTTCTTCTTTCCGGTGGGAGCAGTGGTTTCCTGCTCTGGCGTTGTTTGCTTCGGGGTTTCTTCTGCCATAAAAGACTCCTTTTTTCTTGTAATGATTCATTCTCATCTCATATAAGCACAAAGGGGTGTCCCGTTTTCCGATGACACCCCTTCTGTTTTTCTGCATCTTTCTTTTTTGCAGCTTATGCTTCGGTTGTTTCCTCTGCTTCGTCTGCATCTTCTTCCGATTCCTGTCCATTCTTCGGCAGTGGCCGCATGGTTGGGAACAGCAGAACGTCCCGAATGGAAGCACTGTCGGTCAACAGCATTACCAGACGGTCTAAACCTAAGCCCAGACCACCCGTTGGTGGCAGACCATATTCCAATGCATTTACGAAATCTTCGTCTACTTCCCCAGTCATATCGCCCAGTTCCCGTCTTGCAGCAACCTGTGCTTCAAACCGCTGCTTCTGGTCAATCGGGTCATTCAATTCAGAGAATGCATTGCCCATTTCTCTTGCATAGATGAAGTATTCAAACCGTTCTGTAAATGCCGGTTCGCTTGGCTTCCGCTTTGCCAGTGGTGAATTTTCAACCGGATAATCATAAATAATAGTCGGCTGAATCAGGTTTTCTTCTACGAATGCATCAAAGAATGCAATCAAGACATGACCCTTGGTAGCGTGTTCGCCTTCTTCGACTTCCACGCCCTTTTCCTTGGCACAAGCTCTTGCAGCTTCGTCGCTGTCCCATTCGTAGTAATCGACACCAGCATACTTCTTGACTGCTTCAACCATCGTCAACCGTTCCCACGGTTCGCCCAGTGCGATTTCAACGCCCTGATACAGAATATGGTCACTACCGCAAATGGTCTTTGCCAGTGTCCGGTACATATCTTCGATCAAGTCCATCATACCCTTATAATCGGTATATGCCTGATACATTTCAATGGATGTAAATTCCGGATTGTGGGATGGATCCATGCCCTCGTTCCGGAAGATTCTGCCGACTTCATAAACCCGTTCAAATCCGCCAACAATCAGCTTTTTCAGGTTCAGTTCGGTTTCAATCCGCAGGAACATATCCATATCCAGTGTATTGTGATGGGTCACAAACGGTCTTGCCGCAGCGGCAATCTGCAACGGCAACAGAACCGGTGTTTCTACTTCTACATAGCCAATATTGTCCAGATAATTTCGGATTTCCCGCAGAATCTTGCTTCTGATCACAAAGGTGTTCTTCACCTCTGGATTGACAATCAAATCCAGATACCGCTTCCGGTAACGGGTATCCTGATCCTTCAGACCGTGCCACTTTTCCGGCAACTGCAACAGTGCCTTGGAAAGCAGGGTAATTTCCTGTGCATGAATGGAAATTTCGCCCTTCTTCGTACGGAATACAAAGCCCTTGACACCGACAATATCACCGATGTCCCACTTCTTAAATTCCTTGAATGCTTCCTTACCGCCGATGTCGTTCATCCGAACATAGACCTGAATTCGGTCAGAGCCGTCCCGTACATCAATGAAGTTTGCACGTCCCATATCTCTCCAGCTCATGATTCTGCCGGCGATGGAAACGATTTGTTCCTTGAGCGGTTCTAAGCTTGCCTGAAAAGCTTCCTCGTCCCCGTTTGCAGCTTCTTTCAGACGGGCTTCGGTTGCTTCATAGTCTGCCTTGAGGTCTGCTGCGTGTGCAGTGACATCATACTTTGTAATGGTGAATGGGTCGTTGCCAGCTGCCTGTAATTCAGCCAGCTTGTCCATCCGAATCTTCTTTAAAATGTTAATATCCTGTTCGGTTTCCGCTGCTGCGTTCTGCTGCGGATTCTGCTGTTGTGCCATGTAAGATCCTCCACTTTTAAATTACCGACAACTTACTTGCCGATTTCCAGCACCTCAAAGAGCAATGTGCCAACTGGTGCAAATACCTGAAATGTTTCGCCGACTTTCTTTTTGAGGGCAGCTTTTCCGATCGGAGAGTCGTCCGAAATCTTATGTTCTGCAAAATTTGCTTCGTTGCTGCTGACAATCTGCCAGGTTTCTACTTTTCCGCTCTGGAAGTTTTTCAGCTTGATGGTAGAGCCCAGACCAACTTCATCCAAGGAAATGCTGTCATCGTCTACGACTTCGCAGTTATCCAAGGTATACTGGATTTCCTTGATCTGTGCTTCGAGAATTGCCTGTTCGTTCTTCGCTTCATCATATTCAGCGTTTTCAGAAAGGTCGCCCTGTGCACGAGCTTCTTTCAGTTTCTGTGCCATTTCCGCACGTTTTACGCCAACCAGATAATCCAGTTCTTCTTTCAGTTTGTCATAACCGCTTTTTGAAATCTGTTTCATTGCCATACTGCATGACTCCTTTTATTCCTGATAATGGTTCTCATTCCCATTCGCCGATTCCTACGGGAATCTGCGAAAAATACAACCTTTATTATACTGTATTTCTGTTGAATTGTCAAGGGCTGGTGTGGGCGTTTGAAAAAGCACAATTACAGAATCGTCAACAAAAACATTGTGATCATTTTGTTTGATTCTTGGGAAAATTGTCTGCATCCGGTTCGGCAAGGCTGGGGCACATCCCCAGCTTGCCTGTGGAACCGCAATTGCCCCTGAAACCTTGTTTTATCATTACAACCCTATAATCTTGAAAGCAATTGCGGTTCTTCTGATTTCTTCTTAGATTTTTGTTACAATTCATCATACACTTCTATGCAGGGGGCAGCTTGCCCTTTTTAAGGATGCCCTGCCCTTTTGTCCCTTCGGGACATTTCCCCACACTGTGGGGAATCACCCCTCGCCAAGCTGAGCCAGCTTGACCGCAGTTCGCCTGCGGCGATATTCAAATGGTTTCATTGCTTGACAAGACTTCTGATTTATGCTATATTTTTCATGATTTCCAATCCAATTCTGATGAAAGGAGCGTTCTTCATGCATTTCTTTTCCCACAAAAAGTCCATTCTACCGCTGCCGGACGGCTGCACGCCGGAACAAATCCAAATCGAATCCAGCATTTGCACCGGCGAAACCACCATTGGTTTTTACGATGCCGCCGAAAAGAAATTACGGTATGCAGAACTGGTAAAAACACCAGCAGACATTGCCGCTTTCTATGCACGATATGGGCTCACACCGCCTGACCACTCGTAAGAAAAAGACTGCCGCTTTTCGTTCCCTGCGACAGTCTTTTTCTATTTCGATGTTTCTGTATGTTCAGAACTTACTTCTGTAATGTTCCGCTTGACAGGGCTTTCAGATAAGCATTGATAAAGCCATCCAAATCGCCATCCATAACCGCTTGAATGTTTCCGTTTTCAAAGCTGGTGCGGTGGTCTTTTGCCAGTGTATACGGCATGAATACATAAGACCGAATCTGTGCACCCCATGCAATTTCTTTCTGTACGCCCTTAATGTCGGCGATTTTATCAAGGTGTTCCCGTTCCTTGATTTCCACCAACTTGGACTTCAACATCTTCATTGCATATTCCTTGTTCTGGAACTGGCTTCTCTGTGTCTGACAGGAAACAACAATGCCCGTTGGCAAGTGCGTCAACCGAACCGCAGAACTGGTCTTGTTGATGTGCTGACCGCCTGCACCGCTGGAACGGAATACGTCCATCTTAATATCTTCCGGACGAATGTCTACTTCCATATTGTCATCAATTTCCGGCATGACTTCCACTGCAGAGAACGAAGTGTGCCGTCTGCCGGAGGCATCGAACGGAGATACCCGAACCAAACGATGCACGCCCGATTCTGACTTCAGGAATCCATAGGCATTTTCGCCCTCAATCAAAATGGAGGCACTCTTCAAGCCGGCTTCATCGCCATCCAGATAATCCAATGTCGTTACCTTAAAATGATGCCGTTCTGCCCAGCGGTTATACATCCGGTAGAGCATTTCTGCCCAGTCCTGTGCTTCTGTTCCGCCTGCTCCGGCGTGAAAGGTCAAAATCGCATTGGAGTGGTCATATTCTCCAGTGAGCAGAGATGCCAGTTTCATTTCTTCCAGCTTCTTAATGAAAGCGTCGCATTCTGCATTCATATCCGGTGTGCTTTCTGTTTCGCCCTCTTCGATGGAAAGTTCAATCAGCGTAATAATATCTTCCAATTCTGACTGCATTTTCTTATAGGAGTTGATGCGGTTTTCCAGTGTCTTGGATTCCTGCAACACTTTCTGAGAATGTTCCAGATCATCCCAGAATCCTTCTTTTGCAATTTCTTCCTGTAATACATTGTAGCGTTCTGTTGCGGCAGCAACGCCCAATACTTCGTACAACTCATCCATATCTTTCTGATAGTCGGACATGGTTACACGCAATTCATCTAATAAAACCATAGTGTCAACCTCTCTTTTCAAATCACTCAATAAACCGTTTGTGCTTACACATACAATTTTTATTATACTATAAATTCGTTTCAATTGCAATGGTTTTCGGAAAATATTCAGAATTTTCGCTGTTTTTCACAGATTCCACCCCTTGTTTTCCCCTGTAAAAAAATTTTTCTACACAATGGGATTTTTTGCAGGGTTCAATTGTTATTAGGGTGAAGTACTTCTGAATCCCACAAAAGGAGATGAACAACATGGACAAATCTACATTTCAACAAAAGCTCCAACAATACAAAGACATGGTTTACCGCATTGCCTATACCTATCTCCGCAACACCGCTGATGCAGAAGATGTATCACAAGAAACATTCCTGAAATTCTATCAACTATCCAAGCCCTTCACAGATGCTGGTCTGGAAAAGGCGTGGCTGATTCGAGTGACCCTCAACGCCTGCCATAACCTCCGGAAATCCGTCTGGTACAACCGGAGAGCAGACTACAAAGAAATTCCGGAGCTGTTCTCCGACCCCACCGACAACCTGCTCTATGAAGAAGTATTTGCACTGCCGGAACGATACCGCATTGTCATCTTGCTCTATTATTACGAGGAATATTCCATTCAAGAGATTGCCGACCTGACTGGCCGTAAAATCTCAACCATTCAAACGCAGCTTGCCCGTGCCAGAAAGAAATTAAAATTGGCACTCACGGAACAAGGGAGGGATTTTTATGAACAAGAATCGTTATCAGCAAATTATGAATCGCATTCAAATGCCGGAACGCTGTGAACAGGCGATTCTAGAACAAATTGCACACAACGCCAGCCCCGTTCCAACTCGCAGAACTTGGAAACGTAACGTGATTGCTGGTGTTGCGATTGCCGCTTGCATAAGCGTCATCGGTATGGTTTCCGTTTCTGCCATTCAGGGCACAAACTGGATTCATCAGCTGTTCCCGAACAGCAGCGATGATGCAGCAACGGCACAATATGCATCGCAACAAGCCGGAAATATTTCTGCTTTTTCTGCCGATCTGGACGATTTGGATGCAGAACTGATTGCCGCCTTTGCAGATGAATCCAACTTATATTACGCCGTTCATCTGACCCCCAAAACAGAGAACCCAGAAAAATATACCGACCGTTTCACCATTTCCCAAACCGGAACATTCTGGTTCAATGGCGAAACAAACACAGAGTTTTTACAAGGCAGTGCTTCGGAAACTCGACCGGACGGAGATGGCTATTTATTTACCAACAAGATTCATCTGGACAGTGGCAAATGGGAAAACCACATGACCTATCAGGCAGAAATGCAGGCAATCTTGTATGAGGGCGAACAATACGAAACGCTCAAGCAAAACTTCGGTACGATTGGCACGATTTCCATCACCATCGATTTGCAGAACAAACCACAGACCAGTGTTTACACAGCTTCCGGAACGTGGAACAATGCAAGTGGGTTTCTCAATGTCGAACAAGTTGTCTTACAGCCGCTGACGCTGACCATTGACGGCACAGCAGACAATCAAACCAACTCCGCAAAACAAGTATCGGTCATCTTGAAAGACGGCAGCACTGTTGCTGGAGAATACATGACAAGCGGTTATCGCAATCATGGCATTGTCACTGAAGACCTGACACAGGTAGAACAATTCCTCTATCTGGAAAAACCCATTGACCCAACCGCAGTCACTGCCATTCAAATGGACGATGTCACCATTCCACTGACTGCCAAAGCAGACAATACCATTCTTGACCCTGCTTCTATGGTGGCGACTATTTCCAATTTCAAGACGACAGGTATGGATGACTTTACCGTCACACCGCTTGGTGTGCTCAGCGATGGAACAAATCTTGCAATGGTGCTGAATCTTGCTCCGAATCAGCCGGATATGTTGCCGGAAGAAACAATGTTTATCATTGATGTATGCAGCCTGAACATCGACAACAAGCCTCTTTCTGAATCGCTGAACACTGCATATTCCTATTCTGAACAGCAAGCAGATGGTACTTATACTTTCACCTGCAAAATACAGATGGATGCCTTTTTGAACCAGCAAGCAGATGTAACATTTGCCCTGAAAACATCTGACGACAGCACACTTGGCACAGTTGCATTCCACTTGGACAACATCCAGACCATTCCGAGTGTCACCTATACTGCGGATGGCATTTGGAAACACTACGTTGAAATTCAAAAGACTTATCAAGTTTTCCATATTCAGCAAGTCACCTGCTATCCTTCTCATATCAAACTGGATGGAAAAATGGATGAAAATCTTGTAACACAACCGGAATCTGTTTCTGTGATTTTAGCAGACGGCACAATCATATCCGCCGTTGATTTACAGGACGGAAAAGGCGGATTATCTGCCGGATACGGCGTTTCTCACAATCTGGATGGCACAGGATGGTTGGAATTTGACCTCCCCCAGCCGATTGACCCGAACGCCGTTACTTATCTCAAAGTTGACCAAACGATGATTCCATTGACAGCAGCAGAATAACAGCTGTTTTACTTTCTCATCTTTCTCCATTTATTTTTCATTCGCAGCCCTGCAATTATTTGTAGGGCTGTGTTTTTTTCGGCTGCAAACGACTTTCGACAGCATTTTCCCCTGCTCTGTGCTATAATCAAAAGACAGGCGGTGATTGCAATGCAAGTCATTTATGTCGACGTTTTGCTTTTCTTCAACTTCTGTGTCAACTATTTTCTTCTGCGGGGAACGGCATTTCTCACGCACACGCCTTGCCGGATTCCACGCTGCCTGCTCAGTGCTCTGCTGGGCAGTTTCTCTGCACTGGTCATCCTCCTGCCACCCCTGCCCTTGGCAGTCAACCTATTGATTCGGCTGGGAACAGCTGCCGGTATGAACGGGGTACTTTGTTTCGGACTTTCTCGCCGAACCATGCTGCGGCAAACCATTTGGTTCTTTTGTTGCAGTATGCTCTTTGCAGGCTTCCTGATGTTTCTTCAGCAGAGCACCAACAGCCGCCGGATTTTTCTGGGCAATCAATGCTTTTACTTGCAGCTTTCTCTTCCGGTTTGCATTTTCTGCACGCTATTGGCATATGGGATTCTGCGGCTCTGGCATGCTGTCCGGATGCGATGCCGACACACCGATGTTCCCTATCGGGTCTATATTCGCATCGGCTCAGAAACTCGGATACAAACGGGGTTAGCAGACACCGGAAACAACTTGGTTGACCCATACAGCGGCTTGCCCATCATTGTTTGCAGCCGACAGGCATTTTCTGACCTGCTGCCGCAATGCCAGAAAAAACAGCGGCACTACCACTATGTTCCCTATGGGACAGTATCCGGCACAAGTTTGATGCCAGTTTTTCAGGCGGATGAAGTGCTGCTGCAAAACGAAACAACGGGAGCAAGACAGCAGGTTGCTGCACGCATTGGGTTGGCAGATGCACAGGAGCAGGCAATTTTTCACCCCAACCTCCTGCAAACGATTTAACGGTCTATGTGCGTAGAAAGGAGTTTGCCTTATGAAATCTTTGCTGCAATTTTTGCGGCAGCTGCAATTCTGGCTTTGTTCGGGACAGATGCACTACATTCACGGAGCGGATACGTTACCGCCGCCGCTCTCTGCTCCGGAGGAACGGGCGATGCTGGAGGCACTGGCGAACGGCAACACGGATGCCCGAGAACAGCTCATTGTCCACAATCTCCGGTTGGTGGTCTACATTGCAAAGAAATTTGAATCTACTGGCATTGGTCTGGAAGACCTGATTTCCATTGGTACTATCGGGCTGATTAAAGCGGTGAACACCTTCTGCCCCACGAAGAAAATCAAACTTGCAACCTATGCTTCCCGCTGCATTGAAAATGAAATCCTGATGTTCCTGCGAAAGGCAACGCAATATCGAGGAGAAGTTTCCATTGATGAACCCTTGAACATTGACTGGGACGGAAACGAACTGCTGCTCTCGGATATTCTGGGAACAGATGCCGATGTGGTCAGCCGGAACATTGAACAGGAATCGGAACGGGAACTGCTCCGCTCAGCAGTTTCAGAACTGGGTACACGGGAACGGGAAATCATGGAGTTACGGTTCGGGCTGGTGGATGGAAAAGAAAAGACACAGAAAGAAGTCGCTCAGGCAATTGGAATTTCGCAATCTTATATCTCCCGTCTGGAAAAGAAAATTATCCGAAAACTCAGAGGCACATTACAACAATTCAACCAATAACCAAAAAAACCGCTGCACATCGTTTTGATGTACAGCGGTCGTTTTTATGTGTTTTATTTTATTTCCTTTTTAAAGAAGGGAAACCAGTGATGCATCTCATCATTGCTGCATCAGACAGTGTTACCGGATTCGTCAAATCCTTGTTTAGTTTGCTGAATCTGGTGTGCCAGGACCCAAATCTGTTACGAGGAACAGCACGAATCTCATCAGCTTTGTAGCATCCTTATCATCTACAGCACCGGATGTTTCGGTTACATCTGCATTAATCATTGCTGCATCAGACAGTGTTACCTGACCAGCCAGATACTTGTTCAGCTTAATGGTATCACGCAGGTCTACGACACCATCCAAGTTGACATCGCCATAGTATGGCTTGAATGCCTTGGTGGTAGTGGTTGTAGTTGTGGTGGTTGCCTGTGTTGTAGTTGTAGTTGCCTTAGTAGTTGTTGTGGTGGTAGTAGTGGTTGTAGTAGTGGTTGTAGTCGTAGTTGCAGTTGTGTCTGCCGGATTTACAGTTACTGTAACGGTATCCTTCTGACCCTTCGGTGTTTCAACATTGATGACAACTGTTCCTGCACCAACGCCGACAACATTACCATTTTCATCAACGGTTGCAATGGTCGGATCTTCAGAAGTAAAGGTGCAGCCATCAACATTTGTCGAAATCTTCTTGGTTTCGCCAACCTTCATTGTAATGTTCTTCGGGCTAACGCTCAGATCCTTTTCAAACAGATCAGCCTTTGCAGTGTTCTTTCTGTTGTCCGTATCGTAGTAAGCGGAAACGCTCTTGAGGTTGACAGAAGTAACTTCCTTGCCATCGTTGTTATCTGCATAATACAGAGCCAATGAGAAGTGGTCGCCTTCCTTTTCGGTGCTAACCTTGTTCAAGAGGGACATAATTGTACCATCTTCGCCAAGGGTAACATTTGCAACGTCCGCCGGCATAATCCACATATAAGTGTATTCATGATTCTTATCATCGGATTTTACCAATGCGATAGAACCAGCCTGATACCAATAATCGCTTGCCTTGTCAACAACAGTAGTACCATTGCCTAATACGAGCTGTCTTGCATCGACCTTGCTGTCCAGTGTAAATTCAATTGCATAAACATCGGCAGTCGTTTCATAAGTCATACCGAGGTCAGAATACAGGATTTCCAACGGGTCATCACCGGTCTTCAGTTCCTTGTTAATGGTGAGTTCCTTTGTCTGGCTCTTATACGGGAAGGTCAATTCTTCGGTATAAGTCAGCATTGCACTGTCGATATCCAGAGATTCCAGCGGTGTGTATTCTTCTGCTTCGATTTCGCCGTACCACAGCTGGAACGAAATGGTCTTGCCAGAAGCAGCATCTGCATACTGTTTCACATCTTCCGGAACGTCCCAAGTTACCTGTACATAGTCGCCAAAGCTCTGTTCTTTCAGGTCTTTTCCGTTCTGAATCTGTACCAGACCATTTTCTGTATCTGGAGAACCAACCTTGTAACCAACATTTTCGAGGTTCTTTACAACATCATCATAGGTATCTGCACCGATATCATTATACCAGTAACCAGCATTTCCATCTTTCTTGAAGCCTGCCAGAGAATCATCGGTTACGTTACCGGCTTCATCTCTACCAATCTTTGCCTTTGCCTTTTCGGTATCTGCCGGAGTGCCTGCTTCAACATTCAGACCGCCGCCGTACATAATCCGAGTTACATTCTGGTTATCCTTTGCACGCATTACAACGGTCAAAGCTTCCGGTGTAATCTTTGTGGTTTCATCACCAGAACCAATTCCGAAATCATCATAAGAGAACTTATGGCTGTTCAGCGGGTCGCCGTTCTTCCGAATAGTTGCTTCGGAATTTTCATCGCCATACTTATCAGCATAACCATCTTCGCTGTAGTCCGCACCCTTCGGGCTTGGTGTCAGGGTAATGGTATCTGTTCCATATTCTTTCTGTGCCAGCTTCTTCAGGTCATCAGCGTTCAGCTTCTTCGTAATGGTGGATTTTACAGTTGCTGTACCATCCTTATTATCAACGAACGAGTAGTTACTGCTCTGTTCATTCTTACTGCTATAGAAGCCGCCATCACCGGTGTTCGGGAACTGTGCTTCCTTGTCCGGATTATCCGGATTACTCGGGTCAATCGGCTTTGTGCCGTTGCTGGTGTCAGAAGTGCCGTTTACCGTAATGGAGGTCAAGGTAACCGGAATCTTAGTTTCACCGTTTGCTGCATAACAATTCTGGAATTCGAGGTGACGGTCAGAATGGTACTTTTCATCGATGCAGTAGCCAATGTTCTGTCCCTTCAAATCCAAATCCTTGACATTGACAACAACGGAGAATTCCGATGCATACGGCGTGCATTCCTTACTCAAATCTGTCCACCATGGAGCAGCATCCAAGTTAATGCCGAAATAATACGAGAAGTTTGTAACTTCTTCGTCAGCCTTAAAATTAAACTGCAACGTTGTAAACGTTGTGTGGTTTTCACCAGAGCCGAAAATATCGGACATCAGACCGGTATAGGTGCACGCATCCTTGTTCGTCGGAGTGCTTGGGTTACTTGGGTCTGGAATTGCAACTTCCAGTGTCTTGTTTACCGAAATTTCGTTTCCAGCAGCCCAAACGATCGGGGTTGCAGCCATTGAAGTTCCGAGCATTGCCACACTCATCACAGCAGCAATTGCACGCTTTTTCCATACAGTATGTACCATTATTGATATCATCCTTTCTCTACTCTTTTTTGCTTCTCATTGAATCATAACAGGTTTATGCCTATGTTATAAACGTTTCATTTCGAACTGTTCTTATTATAACACGATATTCCGCTCCAATTGTGGATTTTTTATTAACATTACGAAGAAATGGGCATTTTCGCTGTAGAAATTCTAATCCCTGTTTTTGTGCAATCTGCACAAATTTCAGACGAATTATTGAAAAATGTAGAAAAACGCATACAGTTTTCAGCACAGAATCCACAAAACCGGACAACAACTGCTGCCCGGTTTTGTTTCATTTTCTAGTGGTTGTGGTTGTTTCAGTTGTATGAACAGTCACACGCTCCGGTGTTGTAACGGTTGTGGTCACAACGGGCGTATCGACTTTCACGCCTTTCACATAGACTTTGTTGGTGTAGTCCCCGACTGCCCAGACCCGATCCCATTTTTCACAAGAAATGGTCGGTGTATAACTGAACGAAACCGATTCGCCTTCCATCTGCGGTGCACCCAGCAGATTGACGGTTACGGTCAAATCCGCAGCAGACAGATGTTCAATCTGGTTCTTTGGTCCAATCATTTTTACCGTGAGCTGACTGGTGTCTACGGTCATATTATATGTGGTTGGTGCATTCATAATGCTGATGTCTGTCACAACAAATTCTTTTTCTACCAAATTCGAAGCATCCAACGCCAGATTTACAGAAGTAACGCCCGAAAGATTCTCATAGTTCTCCGGAATTTCCAGTGGGAAGTCCTTAGAATAGCCAATTCCAATATCCGAAAGTGAAATCTGTCCAATGCTGAACGCTGTTTCTGCATCCAAATTGGCATCAGAAGTTGCCAGCGTAATATGATCTTCCGACTGTTTCAGCAAACTCCGCAGGTATGCTTCATCAAAGTTTGTTGGCACATTTCGCAGCTGGTACGTAATATCCAAGGTCTGTGTATATTGCACTGGAATTTCCACTGCATAATTGGAGAGCGTATATTCCAAATACGTGCTTTCTACTGGCGTATCATTTTCATCCCGAAATTCCAGCTGGTCGGTCGTCAAAATGGTTGTTGCGGAAAGTTCCCGTTCTTTTGGAATCACCGCTGCTGCATAGCTAATTCGATTCATAATGGTTTCCGGCCCTGTCACTTCCACTTCGTTCGGTGTCACCTTGACATCTTCTGTATTGATGACACAAGTGCTGGAACTGGTGATTTTTCCAATGTCGCCTTGAATCGGATACTTCTTCGTGACCATTTTATCAAATCGTACATTGACGGATTTCGGAGAAATGGATTTCACCGTAAACTGTGTGCCATCTTTGCTGGAAACGCTGATGTCCAGCGTTTTCACACCTGAAGAGGTGACGTTTTCTACGACTGGCGTTGCAATCATATCATTGGCATCTAAGTTTCCGACTTGTGAACGGTTGCCCTCGATTTGCACGGTAACTTCTTTCACGCTGTAATCAATGACACTGTATCCATTGAGTTCCGCTGCCGTTCCCGTAATATCCACCGTCAAGGGAATGTGAGAGATGGTACGGGGTGTGGTCGGATACAAGTTGATGGAAATCGCAAACCAAAGAAAAATTGCCGTGATAATCGAAAAAATCATCGTTCCCATACGGGTATTGAACAGATAGGAAAATAAGCGAAACCGTTTTTTTTCTGGATTCTTTGCTGTCTTCATGGCTGCTCTTTCTCCTTTTTCGATTTAATAAACGGAATTTTCCGAGCAGCTTTCCGAATCGCAGAATCCGTATCCGTCTGAATCAGGCGGTCTGTCAGCAACTGTTTCAGCTGTTCCCGTGTAAATCCGCTTTTCAGCAGCCCGTTTTCTGCAACAGAAATTGAACCGGTTTCCTCCGATACCACGATGACAATCGCATCTGAATTTTCACTCATGCCAATGGCTGCCCGATGGCGAGAACCCAGCTTTTTATTCACAAGTTCCTCTTTCTGCGGCTTCGGCAGGAAGCAGGCAGCTGCTAGAATCATGCCATCTCGCATAATAACTGCCCCGTCATGCAGCGGCGTTTTCGGGTAAAAAATATTCCCGAATAATTCCTTGCTGGGCGTTGCATTCAAAATTGTTCCGTTGTCAATCTGTTCGCCCAGACGTGTCTGCCGCTCGACAACAATCAATGCACCGGTGGCCGTTGCAGACAGTTCCACGCAGGCATCGCAAATCGCTTCAATTGCCGTCCCCCAGACGGCTGCATCTCCTGTGGGCATAGAGAGTCCCAAGGACAGCCCCCACTTACTATTCCCCACCTTTTCCAATGCTCGCCGCAGTTCCGGCTGGAACATAATCATCAGGGCAATCACGCCAATGCTGAATGCCTGCTCCATCAGGTAGGAAACGACTTTCATCTGTAAAAACTTTGCAATGATGTACGCAATGAATAATAGTACAATCCCTTTCATCAACTGTCCGGCACGGGTTTCCCGTACCAATTTAATCACCCAATAGACCAAATAGGAAAGCACCAAAATATCAAATACATCCACCAATTCTGTGGTTTTCAGGATACTGAACAAACTGTTGATTGCATCCTGACACCACGTCATCAACTCTGTCCATCTCACTGGTTTGTTGTCACACCCTTCTCGATTCTGTAAGCCTTGCAGAATCCTCCAATTTCTTCCAGCTGCAACCAAATTTTTGTTTTGATTTGGTTGGTTTCGGATTCTTTTTTCTCTTTTTTTCTATTTCTATTGTAACAAGCTTCCGCCAGAATTGCAAGGGATTTCACAAAATTTTCATGGAAATTCCCGTCCGCACGTTTCTGCAATCTCCGCATAAAATAGTAGTATCCGAAAAGAAGAAAGGGGGAGAGAATGATGTTGGAATGTCAAGTCGGCATGCAGTCCGATACCCAAGCCCGAAAGGCACAAACTATTTTGCAGCGATACGGTTATCCCTGCCGGATTCAGCGGCAAGTACACGCCACACCGGAGGGATGCAGCTATTTATTGCAGACAAAAGGGGCTTGCAAACCCATTGCAGACCTGCTGAAGGAAAACGACATTCCCTTTTTATCTCTGCGGAATGTGCGTGATGCACAGTGATTAATTTTGACAACGCTGCAACGACCTTTCCAAAGCCACGCTCTGTTCGGCAGGCAATGGAAATGGCGATGCTGAAATACGGCGGAAACGCTGGTCGGGGCGGTCATCAGCTCACGGAACGCACATCAGAACAGGTTTTTGCTGCAAGAGAAGAAGCTGCTGCCTTTTTCGGCGGAAAGCCGGAAAATACCATCTTTTGTCTAAACTGTACGCACGCTTTAAACCTCGCCATTCAGGGCATCGTACAGCCCAACGACCATGTGATTATCAGCAATCTGGAACACAATGCTGTATTGCGTCCAGTGGCAGCAATGGTACGAGAACGAGGGGTGCAGTGCAGTATTGCTCCGGTTTCAGTCGATGACAAGGAAACCATTGCTGCATTTCGGGCACGCATTCGCCCCAATACCAGAGCCATTATCTGTACACTTGCCAGCAATGTCACAGGACAGATTCTTCCCTATCGGGAACTGGCTGCCCTCTGTAACGAGCATGATATTTGCATGATTGCCGATGGTGCACAGGCTTGCGGAACGCTGCCGGTACAGATGTCGGATGGAATCAATATCCTCTGCACCGCCGGACACAAGGGACTATATGGTGCAACCGGAACAGGCTTGCTGATTACTGACACCAAATTTCCCATTAAACCATTGTTATATGGCGGAACGGGCAGCCTTTCTGCAAAACTGGAAATGCCGGATTTTCTGCCTGACCGTCTGGAATGCGGAACGCTGAATATTGCTGGAATTCTGTCTTTGCGGGCAGGAATTGCCTTCGTCAAAAAAACCGGAACAGCTACAATTTTCCAGCATGAAACGACCTGCTGCAACAAGTTATTATCCATGCTGCAAACCATGCCGCAGGTGACTGTTTATCGACAGCCGGGGGCTGCTTATGCACCCATTGTTTCATTTAATATACAAAATTTATCTTCTGAAGAAACAGCAGAATTACTCGACCAAAAGGGCTTTTGTCTACGGGCTGGGCTGCACTGTGCACCGCTGGCACATCGTGCAATTGGGACGATAGACGGCGGAACAGTGCGGTTTGCACCCTCTATTTTTAATACACTACCGGAGGTTGTCGCTCTGGGCAATGCTATTCGGAATTTGTGAAAATCTAGGGAAAGATGCAGGGGGAACGCTTCTCTGCATCTTTTTATAACCACAAGGACATACCACACAAAAACAAACTATGACTTTTTTACTTGACCGAACCCCCTTTTTCGTGCTATACTGATTTTATCTATGATAGAAAGGACGGAGTTTTCATGACTTCTTCACCAGATACTTCCGGGATTCTCGTTTGTGCCGGAAATGCCACCCGTATGCAAGGACAAAATAAAATACTCCTGCCGCTCGGACAAACCAACGTCATTGGCATGTCCATGCTAGCAATGGAACACTGCGACCGCATTGCAGAATTTATTGTGGTTGCTCGCCCCATTGACCACGATGCCATTCAAAAGACCATTGCAGACTTACAACTGAAAAAATGCTCTGCAATCGTTCCTGGCGGTGCAACTCGACAGGAAAGTGTCCTGAACGGTGTTCGGGCTGCCTCAAAAGAAACAAAACTGTTCGCCATTCACGATGGTGCAAGACCGCTTGTAAAGCCGGAACACATTACCGCTGTCATTCATGATGCGGAAGTGTTCGGCGGTGCAACGCTCGGCGTTCCGGTAAAAGATACCATTAAAGTCGTCAATGATGGGCTGATTGTCGATACCCCATACCGCCCAAACCTTTACAGCACGCAGACACCACAGGTTTTCCAGAAGCGAATCTACTTCGAAGCTGTAGATTTTGCACTGGAACATCACCTTGATTTTACAGATGACTGCCAACTTGCAGAAGCCATTAACTGCAAGGTTTACATGACCATTGGTGACTACACCAACTTGAAAATCACCACGCCCGAAGATATTTTCATTGCTCGGATGCTGCTGGAAAAACGAATGGAGGAATCAACATGCACAGAATAAGAATTGGTCACGGATATGATGTACACCGCCTAGTCGAAAATCGAAAACTGATTTTAGGTGGCGTGGAAATCCCCTTTGAACGGGGACTGCTCGGACATTCTGATGCAGATGTCCTGCTGCATGCCATTTCTGATGCACTGCTGGGAGCGGTTGCACTGGGCGACATCGGCAAACATTTTCCGGATACTGACCCTCGCTATGCTGGAGCAGACAGCATGCTGCTTTTAAAAGAAGTCGTTCAATTTGTTCGGAACGAGGGCTATCAGGTCGGCAATCTGGATGCAACGATTTTATGCCAACGTCCGAAGTTAGCCGGATTCATCGCTGCGATGCGGGAAAACATTGCTGCTTGCTGTGAGATTCCCGTTTCGGATGTCAGCATCAAGGCTACAACAGAAGAAAAGTTGGGCTTTACTGGTTCGGGAGAGGGCATTGCTGTTCATGCAGTGGCATTGCTGGAACACATTGACTAAATCAAAGCGATAAAACACAAAACCGCCGCAGGAAATCATCCATTCTGCGGCGGTTTTTGATGAAAAGGGATGTTTGACGATACAAATTTGCTGTTGACGGAAAAATATACCCTTTTCCGGTTCTGCTTGTTTTTCCTCTATTGCAGTTGTTTTTCATTCTTTATGCAAATTTCCATGCATTACACGCCTTTGTTGATTTTTCATAAAAAGTTGCTGCTTTTAGAAAAAAGAACTGTCACTGTACTTGACACACTTATGAAAAAATGTTAAACTGTTTTTGTAAAGTAATTTCTGAAATTTCTGTTTCAAAAGGAGAATTGCCATGCAATGGAGTCCTGTTTCCAAGGCGGAACTACCTGCCTATTTGAAAAAAGCAGCTGCCCTGCTCACTGTTGCAACTGTACTCGGCGGATGCAGCGGACAGCCATCTGATTCTGAACCAACGCAAACAGCACTTGCCGGAGAAGTTGAAACAACTGCTCCGACAACAACGACCACTTCAACCACATCAGAACTGCTGCAATTGGCTGGGGAAATTGACATTTCTGAATCGGATGCGGTGACAAGTTCGGATTCCTGATATTTTGGGAATGCTTTATGAAAAAAGAAAGAAAGGATGTTGCGTCATGCAATGGAAACCGATGAAGGAGTATCAAGCTCCTGCCTATCTGGCAAAAGCAGCAACGCTACTTGCTGCAACGGCACTCTTAAACGGATGCGGAAACTTACCCGTCACACCAGTTGACCCACCGCAGTCCGGTACAACTGCCACGACTGCACAGACCACAACCGCACTGAGCGGAGAGGCATCAATCCCACAGGAAACAACGATTTCCACACCACCTGTTACAACCACCACAACAGAAGCCATGTTTGAGGGTGCTCTCACAACACCGCAACCCACTACAACTGAACCTGTATTAGCCGGAGACATTATCATACCACAGGAAACGACAACCATACTGGAAGGAACTTTCCCTGTATCACAATCCACTACAACTATGACAACAGAGCCAATATTTGAAGGGGCTCTTACGACATCACAACCCACTACAACCATGACAACGGAACCCATGTTTGAAGGGGCTCTTACCACACCACAACCCACTACAACCACCACAACCGCTGCCCCAGAACAGCCATAAGTGAGGCGTTTTCTTGCACGTTACACTCCACCTCACTGACCAATGCAATTTAGATTGCAGCTACTGCGTTCACGAAAAACGAAACTGTGTCATGTCCGAAACCGTCTTAAACGCTGCCTGCGACTATATCTTTCAGAGCGGAACAACTGCTGGCATCTGTTTTTTCGGCGGAGAACCTCTGCTGGAAAAAGATTTGCTCCAAAAGGCAGTTACTCGCTGTCAACAGCACGCCACAGAAACTGGTATCCCGTTTCAATGCAAGATGACCACCAACGGCACCCTGTTGGACAAGGAGTTCATTCAGTATGCAAAATCCATCGGGATGCACATTGGTTTATCGTTTGACGGCACAGGACAAGACCGCTGCCGGCGGTATCGGGACGGCAAAGGAACATTCTCCGACTTGGAACGCAATGCAAAATTGCTGCTGGAACAACTCCCGAACAGTTATGCGATGATGACGATTGCTCCGGAGGCAGTCGACACCTACACCGACTCCGTCAAATATCTGTATCGGCTTGGCTTTCGCAACATGAATGCAACCCTCGCATATGGAAAACGGGTACACTGGACAGATGCCCATCTGGAACAGCTCCAGGCAGAGTTACAGAAAACGGCAGCGTTCTACGAACAGCAATTTCTACAGGGAACACCGTTCTACTTCGGAACATTTGACGGGAAAATTCAGGACAGCATTCGGGGACACTGCTCCGGTGAACGCTGTCATTTAGGGCTTCGGCAGATGCCCGTTACACCGGACGGCTCGTTGTATCCCTGCACGCAATTCATTAATGATCCGGCGTATTTGCTGGGCGATGTTTTTCACGGGCTGGACAAGGAAAAAGTTCGGAAGTTGATTCATCGGGAGGCAACGCCGAATCGCTGTCAGGAATGTGCCTTGAAAAACCGCTGCACGAACGCTTGCGGCTGTATGAATCGGCTGGAAACTGGCGATGAAAATCAGGTTTCCCCGCTGCAATGCACCTATGAACGGATGCTGATTGCAACGTGTGATGCTGTTGCAAATCGCATGATGGAACAAAAACCAGAAGCATTTCTGAAAAAATTTGCATAATTACAGAACAAAACCGCCGCAGGAAATCGTCCATCCTGCGGCGGTTTTTAATTCAAATAGAAAAATGATTCGTGCGGTTTACTTCTTTCTCTTGCTGATGAACGCAACAACACCAGCAGCCGTTAAAGTCAGACCTACTGCAACCGCTGGAACGGTGGTTGTGTCGCCGGTCTTCGGTGTGCCGGAGGTGTTTTTTGTAGCAGGAGCATTGCTTGCAGAACCGTTGTCGGTCTTGCCGTCATTGCTTCCATTATTTGTACCATTGGTGGCTACAAATGTGTTAGTTGCTGCATCATAGGTGTATGTAGTGCTATCAGATGTAACCACACCGTGTGTAAGAGAAGAGTCGTTATATTTAGCAATATTTCTGTTGATTGTAATGGTATCTCCATTCCAAGACAAACAATCAGACAATTTTATCTTATAATTTCCTAGCCAATCAAGGCTACCGTCTTCCAACTGTCCATATAGGCAAGTGCCAACTGTCAAGCCATTGATATTTGTTACAGACAAATTTCCATTTTCATCATAAACATAAATTGTTAAATAGCTGCGAACATCGCCATCAGAACCAGGCTGAACAAACTGAGCATAAAACTGGTATCCATCACAAGTAAAATCTGTGCTTTCAAATCCATACCCCATTCCGCCTCTCGGAACGCTATTAATCAAGGTTACTCCATCTTTTGTAACAAAATAGGTTTTAACAAGATTCTCTTTTTCATCATCTACAACAATCGTTGCAGAAGTTAAAACACCATCTACGATATGATATTCTACATCTTCTTTTATACCATATGCCGGCTTATACTTAGCAGCATAAATTTCATAAAGAGCCTTTTCAGCTGCTTCCAAATCTGCTGCACTTGTGGTAGTTGTAGTCGTGGTTGTGGTTGTTTCAGCTGCGGTCGTGGTGGTTGTAGTTGGTGCTGTGCCAGCTGGTACAAACTGACCACCTACATAATCATACTCTGTCCATGTGCCACATACATTAATGGAAATGGAATTTTCTCCAGATTGCTTAAAGTAGTTATCAATGTTGCAAAGAGCTTCAATGCTCGGCGGGTCACCTGCAAGAGAGGAATCCTTTACAACAATACCTGTTAAGTTAGATGCAACACCATTTATTGAAATAGAAAGATAAACAGGTCCTTCATTTTCATTCAAAAGGTAATAAACTTCTACAGACAAAGTTTCATCTGTAAACACATTTGGATCTGAGGTATGCTGCCCAAAATCAATCGTTTTTGAAGTAAGAACTTTCTTAGTTCCCTCTTCCTTTACAGTCTGATTTTCTTCCGCAGCAGCTGTTTCCACAGTTGTTTCAGTTTCTGCTTTGGTTTCCGCTGTTGTTTCCGCAGCAGTCGTTTCTGCCTCGGTTTCGGTCGTGGTGATTGCTTCGGTTGCCGGTTCGGTCGTGGTAGCCGTATCTTCTGCCCCAACGGTCAAACCAGTTGTTCCCAATACGCTCAGAGCTGCCAGAATTGCCAACATTTTCTTCATTTTCATTCTAAACTCCTCCATTTTCCACAATTCAGACGCAGAAAGCGACGTTTTTTTCGTTTCGTCGCCCATGTTTTTCCATCTGATTGTTTTTATTATAGCACACGCATTCGGAAAAATCAACCATTTTTTCATTTTTCAGCAAATCCCCACAAATTTCCTGTCTTGAAATTGTAATTTTTTACATATTTTGATCTGAATTCCAAAAAAAAGCAGAAACTGCATTTCGTCAGTTCCTGCTTTTTTCATACTATTCGTTTCCGCCATCTTGGTGCAGCCGATAGGATAACGCCATCAAACTATCTCCCAGATGAACATTTTCAACTTGGATGGTATTTCGGTCAACTTCTAAATCGCAGTGACTGAAATTCCAAAATCCATGAACGCCCAGATGCACCAAATCATCCGCAACCGCCTGTGCAGCGTGTTCCGGAATACAAAGTACCGCTGCTGCTGGATGCACCTGCTCGCAAAAATCAGAAAGCTGCGTCATATGCTGCACTGTCAATCCGCCCAGCACCTGCCCGCAAACCGTTGGCACAATATCAAAAATGCCTGTCAGATAGAATCCATATGCTGGAAAATCAATGTTGACGGCAATCACGCTGCCCAAATGACCAGCTCCAATTAAAACCGCCGGCATACACTGTTCCAGTCCGATGATTCTGCCCAATTGTGTCCGTAAGTCTGATACATGATAGCCATAGCCCTGATGTCCGAATCCGCCAAAACAATTTAAATCCTGACGAATTTGTGATGCAGTCGAGCCGAGCTGTGTTGCCAGTGCCTGCGAGGAAGTGCGTTCGACACCTGCTCGCTCCAGTTCCGAAAGATAGCGATAATAGCGTGGCAGTCTCCGAACAACAGAGTCAGAAACCGGTTCTTTCAGCATCATTGGATTGCACTCCTATTCTTTTTATACTGCTGTTAATTTACTGCATCGCTGCGTCCAGACGTTCCCGGATGGCTTCCAAAAATTCCTTGGAGTTTACCTTCTTCTTGTTTTCCAGCTTGGAAATCAAGTACAGGTCGCCTGTCATGACGCCGTCCTCGATGGTTTGAATGGTTGCAGCTTCCAGCTTGTCAGCAAACTGCATCAGTTCCGGCAGGTTGTCCAGTTCGCCCCGCTTCCGCAGTGCACCTGTCCATGCAAAGATGGTTGCAACGGAGTTGGTCGAAGTTTCTTCGCCCTTCAGATACTTGTAATAGTGCCGCTGAACCGTACCGTGTGCAGCTTCATATTCATAAATACCAGTCGGAGAAACCAGAACAGAAGTCATCATTGCCAGGCTGCCATAAGCAGTGGAAACCATATCGGACATGACATCGCCGTCATAGTTCTTGCAAGCCCAGATATAACCGCCGTGTGAACGAATCACTCTTGCAACAGCGTCATCAATCAGGGTATAGAAGTATTCAATGCCTGCTTCTGCAAACTTTTCCTTGTATTCTGCATCAAAGATTTCCTGGAAGATGTCCTTGAAGGTGTGGTCATACTGCTTGGAAATGGTATCCTTGGTTGCAAACCAAACATCCTGCTTCAAATCCAAACCATAGTTAAAGCAAGCCCGTGCAAAACCAGCGATGGAATTATTCTTGTTGTGCAGACCCTGAACAATGCCATCGGTATCCTTGAAATCAAAAATCAGCTGACGGGTTTCTTCGCCTTCTGCATTGGTAACAACCAATTCTGCCTTAGAACCCTGCTTCACTTTCATTTCGGTGTTTTTATAAACATCGCCATAAGCGTGACGAGCAATTGTAATCGGCTTTGTCCAAGTCGGAATATACGGTTCAATACCCTTTACCAGAATCGGGGTGCGGAATACAGTTCCGTCCAGAATGGCACGAATTGTACCGTTCGGGCTCTTCCACATCTGGGAAAGATGATATTCCGGCATTCTTGCAGCATTCGGGGTGATGGTTGCACACTTTACAGCAACGCCATACTTTAAGGTTGCGTTTGCACTGTCAATGGTAACCTGATCCTTTGTCTTTTCCCGATAGTCCAGACCCAAATCATAATATTCGGTCTTAAGGTCTACATACGGTGTCAGCAGGATGTCTTTGATCCACTGCCACAGAATTCGGGTCATTTCGTCGCCGTCCATTTCTACCAGCGGCGTTGTCATTTGAATCTTTGCCATTGTTTTTCCTCCTCAGATTTTCTCATTGTTGACGCTGCAACAATTTTTTCAAAGCGGTTCTGTCAGCATGGTTGTCCTTGCCGACACGCTTTTTTCTACAAAACGTCTGTCGATTTCTTGCCTGTCGTTCTGTGATGTCCGTTTAGAGCAGTTCCTGAATCGCAATGAATCCGATGCCCATCAGCAACCCTGCCAGTATGATGCAACCTTCCAGCAAATGCACATGCGGTTTTCTTGTGATTTTTCGAGCCAGTATATATAAGATACCAGTAATAAGAATTAGGATTCCCAAAAACCCCATCGTCCAAACGGGATTCTCTCGAAAAATCCGGAAAAACTCCAGCAGTGATTTGGTTCTTCTCTTTATACCATATCCGATAATCGGAACACCGATTAAAAGAGAACTTCCAATTCCACCGATGGCAATCAGCCGTTTGTTCCAGCGTTGCGGTTTCGATGCAGACTCAATCTGTCCATCAATTCTATTTTCTGTATCTTGTGCCATTTATGCAAACACCACCCACCGCAATACACCTAAAATTAACAGGTGCAGCGGATAGAACACATAGAAAAACCACTTGTGAAACGGTTTCTTGCTGCCGCTCTTTCCGTTATATCCAAACTGAATGAGTGGAAACACCAGAAAAATTCCGACTTGAAAGAATGCCAGCCACCAAGGTGTCGTTGCCAGCATATTTCCGCAGCAGAACAGCGTCAGCATACAAAATGCTGTCCACTTTTTCTGTGGATTGTTCCGATAACAGAAAAAGAATAATGCATACAGAATATCAAAAATTGCCCAATCTCCGAACAGGGACAGGATACAAAGCCCGATGATGCCCAACACCTTAACCGGCTGCGGACACCTGCCTTTATCCCATAGCCAGATGGCAAGCAGACTCAGCAGCAATGTATAAATCACACCAAACTGCAAGCCGATATGCCCCAGTTCAAAATAGGAAAACGGAATCCAGGACAGCAATGCAAATATTCCCAGCCGACACGCATATTTTTCCACGCTGCGGGTGTAATAATACCCATCCGCCAACATATATGCCATCGTTGGGCCAGTCAGCCGCCCAATGATATGCATGATTTGCCCCAACAGCGATGCAGTCGGGACAAATGCCCATGCAATATGGTCAATCAACATGGCGATGATGACCAGATATTTCAATTCATTTCGATTGAGGGAATGCAATTTGGTCATTGTAGAATCCCTTTCGGTCAGGATTTTTCACGATACTTCCGAAAAAGTGCAATGCCTGCAACCACTGCAACTGCAATCAACAAAAGCACAATTGCGGTGACAGGGCTTTCCTGAAAAAGATGGAAAAAGTTGCGAACGGTTCGCTGTCTTCTCCATGCAATCAGCAAAAAGAGGATTACCGCTATGACAATACCGCCAATCGTTTCTTTTCCCTTTCCGGTATTTTTCGGTTCTGCCATCGTTTTCCCTTTCCCGTTTTGCTTACTTGCTCAGTGCATCTCTGGTATAATCCAGCAGACCGCCTGCCAGAATAATATCCTTTGTCCGTCCGGTCAGTTCGCACAGTACCGGAATTTCAACGCCTGCGGTCTTGTTGACCAGTGTCAGGGTTGTTTCGCCGTTTTCAATGTGCTTCCGAACATCTGCCAGTTCCAGTTCATCACCCTGTGCAATCTTTTCATAGTCTGCTTCGTTGACAAATGTCAGCGGAAGAATTCCAGCATTGATGAGGTTTGCACGATGGATTCTTGCGAAACTCTTCACCAGAACTGCCTTTACGCCCAAATACAGCGGAGCGAGGGCTGCGTGTTCTCTGGAAGAACCCTGTCCATAGTTCGAGCCACCAACGATGATGCTCTTGCCCATTTCCTTGGCTCTGGTCGGGAATGCTTCATCACAAACTGTGAAGCAGTGCTGCGAGATTGCCGGAATATTTGACCGCAGCGGCAGAATCTTTGCACCAGCCGGCATGATGTGGTCGGTGGTGATATTATCGCCAACCTTCAGCGAGCAGCCAGCGGAAATGGTTGCTTCCAGCGGAGCAGTTTCCGGGAACGGCTTGATGTTTGGCCCTCTCAGGATTTCTACGCTGTCCATTTCTTCTGCCGGTACTGGCTTTACAATCATGTTATCATGAACCTTGAACTTTTCTGGTAAGGTAAAGGTCGGCATTTCGCCCAGTTCTCTTGGGTCGCTCAGGTAACCAGTCAATGCAGAATAAGCAGCCAGTTCCGGAGAAACCAGATAAATCTGTCCATCCTTTGTTCCAGACCGTCCGAGGAAGTTCCGGTTAAAGGTTCTCAGAGAGATACCGCCGGAGTTCGGAGACTGTCCCATACCGATGCACGGGCCGCAAGCACTTTCCAAAATTCTTGCACCTGCATCAATCATAATTTCCAGCAAGCCCAATTCTGCCATCATGGTCAGAACCTGCTTGGAACCCGGTGCAATTGACAGGGAAACATCTGGATTTACAGTCTTGCCCTTTAAGATATAGGCAACTTTCATCATATCCAACAGAGAAGAGTTCGTACAAGAACCGATGCAAACTTGGTCGATTTTCAGCTTGCCGATTTCTGCAACGCTCTTTACATTGTCCGGAGAATGCGGACATGCAGCAAGCGGTACCAATTCGCTCAGATTAATGGTAACGACTTCATCATAAACGGCATCTGGATCAGCCTTCTGTTCTGTCCAAACTTCGCCTCTACCCTGTGCTTCGAGGAACTGCTTGGTAACTTCATCAGATGGGAAAATAGAAGTGGTTGCACCCAGTTCTGCACCCATATTGGTGATGGTTGCACGTTCCGGAACGGAAAGAGTCTTGACGCCTTCGCCACAGTATTCAATGACTTTTCCAACGCCGCCCTTTACAGAGAGCCGCTTCAGAACTTCCAGAATGACATCCTTTGCAGCAACCCACGGGGACAGCTTACCAGTCAATTCTACCTTTACAATCTTCGGGCAGGTAATATAATAAGTACCGCCGCCCATTGCAACTGCAACGTCCAGACCGCCAGCACCCATTGCAATCATACCGATACCGCCGCCAGTCGGGGTATGGCTGTCCGAACCAATCAAGGTTTTACCCGGTACGCCGAACCGTTCCAGATGTACCTGATGGCAAATGCCATTGCCCGGACGGGAGAAATAAATGCCATGCTTTTTGGCAACGCTGCCGATAAAGCGGTGGTCGTCTGCATTTTCAAAACCACTCTGCAAAGTGTTGTGGTCGATATAGGCAACGCTGCGTTCTGTCCGTACTCTTGGAACGCCCATTGCTTCAAATTCCAAATATGCCATTGTACCGGTAGCATCCTGTGTCAAAGTCTGGTCGATACGGATTCCGATTTCGGTACCCTTTTTCATTTCGCCTTCTACCAGATGTGCCTTCAGGATTTTTTCGGTTAATGTCAAACCCATGTTCATCAAGTCCTTTCGATTCTTATGCTTATTTCCGGCGGTTCTGCCAGATGTCCGCCGAAAAAAAGGAAACTGATTTTCCTTCCTATACGCTTATTGTACCAGATTTCGTGGTCTGTTGTCAAGAAATTCACAAAGTTTCTTGATTGCAAAAGCAATTTTTCTATTTTTTCTGATTTTTGCAAAAAGTGCATTTCTTGAGAAGTGGATTTTAAGGGGGAATTGCAAGGGGAGATTTTACTGTTCAAATGGAATGTTCTTAGGGAAAACGGTCTTTCCCGTCTGGCAAAAGGGGGTTCCACCCCTGCTTTTGCCTGCGGCTCATCATTCAAAACCACGATTCTTTCGATTTGCTCTTAGATTTTTGTTGCAGTTTTATTCACAAGTCTAATTTGCTCCGCAAATGTGGGCTGCTCGCCCACACCTCGGCAGCATTTTTGAAAAACTGCTGCACCGAAAAACTTTTTATTTGCCTGCGGCTCGTTCTTTGAAACCAATTTGATTTCTTATTTTTAACAAAAACAGCAGCTGGTTCTTCCAACTGCTGTTTCTTCGATAATTTTCTTCAATTTCTGATGTTATGCATGTTTCAACAGCAACTGCCGGAGCAACATGGCATCAACAACATTCAAAACATGATCCGCATTCAAATCTGCTCGGCTGCTCTGTTCTACGGTCATCGTTTCCTTCCGAACCAGATACTTTTGCAGCATGACCAAATCAGTCAAATCCGTCGTTCCATCTCCATTGACATCGCCGTTTGCAGTTTCTGTTACAGTCGTAACAATTGTTGTGGTAACAACTGGTGTTGTTGTTTTTGCTTCTGTGGTGATAACAGCTGTTTCCGTTGTAGTCGTGGACACTGCACTGCCCTTTGTATGCACAATTACCTTTTCCAGTGTCACATCACCGAAATACTTACGAACCGTCATCTTGCCATACTCCTTGGATGGTGTAACCGTCAGCATTTGATTTTTCAAGTCTGTACTGGTAAAGCTGGTCGCTTCATTCCAGCCATCAAATGTCACGCTACCATTATAAAATGCACCATCCGCAGCGGAGAAAATCACATCAATGGAAGTGATGTCAGAATATGGTTGCAAGTCAATATCTGTATCAAAGGCAACATCCATCAACGTAAATGCAGCATCACCGGATGGATTGGTTTGCGGTTCAGTGGTAGTTATCTGTGCAGAAGTGGTTGTTTCCGCAGGTGTGGAATCGGTTGCAGTTGTCGTTCCTGTCGTCGTAGTAGTGGTTTCAGTTGTAGTTGTCGTTGTTGCTGTCGTTGCAGGTGTGGTTGTCGGAGTCACCGTGCCATGGAAATAGGTTTCGGTCAGCAGATTCGACCAATACTGCCCCATTTTTGCATAGCCTTGTTCACTTGGATGCACGCCGTCTTCCAAATCGCCAGCAGAAATATCAATTGTGCTGTTAATATCAGAAAATTCGATGTGTGCGCCTTCCGCCTGCTTCTTTGCAACCAGATTCTTTACAATCGTATTGTAATCATCCACTGCAGCCTGCACGGTTGCAACAAATTTTTCTGGGTCACTTTTATAAGAAACGCCATAAGTCCATTCATATGCACCCAACCAATCATAGCGTTCTATCGCATCAATATTTGGAATGGATGCCAGATAGAGCACCTGTCCATCACCAGAAACATACGGAATTAACTTGTCCACCAGTTCTTCCAAACGGTCGCCAATTCCGGTCAATTGCGCATCCAGAACGTCATTTGTGCCGATTTGCAGCATGATGACATCCGGCTGATAAGCTTCCATCATATTGCCAGAAACATCACCATTCACATAAGTAGTATCGAAAATGGTTTCCTGTAAGCCTTGCCGACTACCAATTTTTTGAATCGCATAACCACTGTAACCGGCATGTGCTGGGTCATAGGTAATGGTTGTGCCGTTACAATCATACGTTGCACTGTCCGTCCAATTGTTATTTGGCCCTACCATATCAAAATTGGTAACGCCGTTTTGCTGCAAGTTGTAGCAAAAATACTTTCGATAACCGTTGTCGCCATTGATATATCCATGTGTGATAGAATCACCCATCGCTATAATTTTCACCGGATCACTGGCTGCTGATACAGGTTCAATTTGGATTGCCTGCAAAACCGAAGTTGCCCCCAGTAATACGGTTGCGGCAAGCAGTCCCGCCATGGTTTTCTTTGTTTTCTGCATAAAAATTCCTCCTTCAAAGCTGTTTATCGACTCTGTTCTATTTTTAGTATAACCAGAATAAAGAGCCGATTCAAGCTTTTTTTGTAAAGAAGTCATTTAAAAAAAATCGTTTTCCTCGCCAAATAGCAAGGAAAACGACCTTTTTCAGATATGGTGGGCCATCGGGGACTCGAACCCAGGACCATCCGGTTATGAGCCGGGAGCTCTAACCAACTGAGCTAATGGCCCACAGAGGGAAGAA